>ERZ791934.1417-NODE-1417-length-22822-cov-3.937409_pt1 | contig 22822 bp, 35 predicted proteins | sample MGYA00510125_ERZ791934 | MGnify/ENA primary metagenome ERZ791934 (study PRJEB30046, sample SAMN00993240) | human gut metagenome | study: EMG produced TPA metagenomics assembly of the A metagenome-wide association study of gut microbiota in type 2...
CCACATGGACGGGGTGCTGGTCACTCCCACCTGCTGCGACCCCCTCCATCGCCGGGCGGTGCGGGTCAGCATGGGCACCGTGTTCCAGATCCCGTGGACCTATATCGGGGCGCGCTCCGCCGACTGGCCCCAGCCGGGACTTGCCCGTCTGCGGGCCCTGGGCTTTCAGACCGCCGCCATGGCCCTGAGCCTCGAAGCCCTCTCCATCGAGGACTCCCGGCTGGTGTCCGCAGAAAAGCTGGCCATCGTCCTGGGCACCGAGGGAGACGGCCTTTCCCCCCGAACGGTGGCCCACTGCGACTATACAGTTTGCATCCCCATGGCCCGCGGCGTGGATTCCCTTAACGTGGCGGCGGCCAGCGCCGTGGCCTTCTGGCAGTTGGGCCGGTACAAATGAACCGGAGCCCCTGGAGCCGCTTTGCGGCTCCAGGGGCTCCTTCGCTCTGTGTGCAAATTCTCCTCACTCCGCCTGGTCGGAGGCCATCTTCTCCTGCTTCACCTTGTGGTCGATGACGTGGCGGCCGGCCAGCTCGGCCCTCACCTCGTCCAGGGAGATCCCCGCCTCCACCATCAGCACCAGAACATGGTACGCCAGATCCGCCAGCTCATAGACCGTCTCCTTGTGATCCCGGTCCTTGGCCGCGATGATAACCTCGGTGCACTCCTCGCCCACCTTTTTCAAAATCTTGTCCAGGCCCTTTTCAAACAGGTAGGTGGTATAGGAGCCCTCCGGCCGCTTGGCCCGGCGCTCCTCCAGCAGGCGGTAGAGCCCCTCATAGCTGAACTGCTCGTCCATGTCATCTCTCCTCCCTTGCAAAGAATACCGCTCCGTCGAAGCAGGAGTCGGTGCCCAGGTGGCAGGCCGGCCCCTCCTTCCGCACCCGGATCAGGAGGGCGTCCCGGTCACAGTCGGCCCGCAGCTCCACAATGTGCTGGTAATTGCCGCTGGTTTCCCCTTTACGCCAAAGCTCCCTTCGGGATCTGGACCAAAAACAGGTCTTCTTTTCCCGAAGGCTGATTTCCAGGCTCTCCTTATTCATATAGGCAAGGGTCAGCACCTTTTTTGATTCCGCATCTGTCACGATAGCGGGGATCAGCCCCTTTTCGTCAAATTTTAACTCTTCAATGTTTATCATGATTATATTCCGCCTTTCTGCAAAAGGCGCCAATGCGTCACAAAACATATTGGCGAACTTCCGCTTTAAAATCTATTTTCTTCCCGCTTCTTATACCCTATATGGGTATATGCTCTTTATGTTTTAGATAAAATGCCAGAAACGTCGAATTTTTTTGCGTTTCTGGCGGATTTGACCAGCTATACGCAGCAATGCTGTCGCCTGTGCGTCATATCCTGCCGTCTGAAATCCAAAAAATAACAGAAAAGATAAATATAGGTTTGCTTTTTCATCAAATCTCCTCTACGCCCCCTCTGTTTGCTCATCACTGCGCAGCATACCCCCACCAGATCAATAAAAATCCGCCAAAAAAGGTCGTTTTTTTTGATTTTATGGCAGATTGAGGGAGTGCAATGTCGGGGGGGGGATAGAGCGGCAGCCATGGAAGCTCAGGGCAACTCCATTATACGACGCGTTCCAGACCGGCTAATGCCGGGGAACGTCAGCAGTCAATTGCAGCCGGACAAGTCCGGGCAATTGTTGCATAAAGTCTGCCTTGCTGCTCGCTCTGCTCGCAGGGCAGCACCATTATCTGCGCACGTGCACGCCCTCTGCCGCCAGCGCCGCCTTCAATTCGTCAATCGAAACTTCTCCAAAGTGGAAAATGGATGCGGCAAGGCCCGCGTCGATGTCCGGGATTTCTCTGAACAAGTCGATGAAATCCTGGATGCACCCTGCCCCGCCGGAGGCGATGACCGGCACTGACACCGCTTCATTGACAGCTTTCAGCATGTCTATGTCAAACCCCTCTTTGACGCCGTCTGTGTCGATGCTGTTGACGACGATTTCCCCTGCGCCAGCAGCCTCTCCTCTTTTGATCCATTCTATTGCATCAAGCCCCGTATCTTCCCTGCCGCCTTTGGCAAAGACGTGATAGGCTCCGTCCACTCTCTTGACGTCCACAGAGAGCACGACGCACTGATCGCCATATTTCTTCGCTGCCTCGCTGATCAGTGCGGGATTCCTGATCGCTCCGGAATTGACCGAAACCTTATCTGCCCCGCATTTGAGCACTCTGTCAAAATCTTTTATCGTATTAATCCCGCCTCCAACGGTCAGCGGAATAAAGATCGTAGATGCCACTTCCCTCAGGATATCCGTAAAGAGCTGCCGTTCCTCAAAAGATGCGGTAATATCGTAAAACACCAGCTCGTCTGCGCCGTTCTCGCTATAGTATTTGCCCAGCTCTACCGGTGAAGAAACGTCAGAAAGGCCTTCAAACTTGACGCCTTTCACCACTCTGCCGTTTTTCACATCCAGGCAAGGGATGATTCTCTTGGTAATCATTTGTCCGCCTCCTTTGATTGTACGATGGCCTCCGCCAGGTCGATATCTCCGGTGTAAAGGGCTTTGCCGATGATGGCTCCGTAAACGCCCATCTCTCTCAGCGCCAATACATCGCCCATAGAAGATACGCCGCCTGAGGCTACGATCTCCACGGGATATTTCTCAGACAGTTCCTGATAAAGCTGCCTGTTGGTTCCCTCCATGGCGCCGTCCTTCGAAATGTCCGTGCAGATGATACATTTGACGCCGTCCTGGCACAATTTAGCAAAGATCTCGTCTACAGAAATCTCCGAGACTTCCGTCCAGCCGTGAATCGCCACGTTTCTGCCGGATATGTCCACGCCAACGGCGATCCGGCTGCCGTATTTACTGATCATGCGAGACGTAAATTCCGGATCTTTCACCGCGATGGTGCCGAGAATGACCCGGTACACTCCCGCGTCGAGATATCTTCTGACCGTTTCCTCATCCCGGATGCCGCCGCCGATTTCCACTTTGAGGCCGCTCTCCTGCGCCAGGCGTTTTACGGTCTCAAAGTTCGGCGTTTCGCCGTCTTTCGCGCCGTCCAGATCCACGACGTGCAGAAACTCCGCCCCCGCCGCCGCAAACTTCTTCGCCGCCGCCAGAGGGTCCTCTCCATAGACGGTCATTTTATCGTAATCCCCTTTTAGCAATCTCACGACCTTGCCGCCCCGCAGGTCGATTGCCGGAAAAATCTTCATAATGTAATAAATCCTTTCAATATTTTCATGCCCACATCTCCGCTCTTCTCCGGGTGGAACTGGACGCCGTAGACGTTATCCCGAGCCACTGCCGCCGTCAGCTCCGCGCCGTATTCCGTCGTCGCGATGACAGAATCCTCACAGTTCGTGCCAAAATAAGTGTGGACAAAATAGACAAAATCGCCCTCTTCAATATACTTAAACAGAGGGCTCTTTTCTTTCCCCTTCGGAAACCGCAGAGAATTCCAGCCGATGTGAGGCACCTTGTAATCAGAGGGCACCACGCCTTCCATGGTGACGATATCGCCTTTGATCAGCCCCAGCCCGTCGTGTTCTCCGTACTCATGGCTTTTTTCGAATAGAAGCTGCATGCCCAGGCAGATGCCAAGGAGAGGCTTTCCCCATGCCGCCTGCGCTGTGATCACCTTTGCCAGACCGCTGTCTCTCAGTTTTTCTGCCGCATCGCCAAAAGCGCCCACACCCGGCAGAATGATTTTATCGGCTGCCCTGATTTCGTCCGCGTCACCAGTAAGCACGACCTCGGCGCCGATGCTCTTAAAAGAGCTGTATAGAGAAAAGATATTGCCTACGCCGTAATCTACAATTGCAATCATTACAAAACACCTTTCGTCGAAGGGATTTCTCCCTCGTATTCTTCGTTGATTTTCACTGCTTTCGCCATGGTCCTGCCAAAAGCCTTGAACATGGCTTCGATGATGTGATGGGTATTCTCCCCGGCCAATTCTTTGAAATGGAGGGTCACTGCCGCTTTTCTCACGAAGCCCAGGAAGAACTCTTTGACCAGCTCCGTATCGAAATCCCCCACCTTTGCCGCGGGTATGGAAACGTCAAATCCCAGATAATCTCTGCCTGAGATATCCACTGCGCACAGCATCAGGGTTTCGTCCATGGGAAGGACGATGTCGGCATAGCGTTCGATGCCCCTCATATCCCCCAGGCTTTCTGCAAAAGCGCTCCCGAGGACGATGCCCAGATCTTCAACACTGTGATGATAATCCACCTTTACATCCCCCTTGCAGGTCACCGCAAGATCAAACCGCCCGTGCCTTGCAAAGAGGGTCAGCATGTGGTCCATAAAGCCGCACCCGGTGTCAATCTCGCTTTTTCCGCTGCCGTCCAGATCTAGCTTGAGACTGATATCCGTCTCCGTTGTCTTTCTCTTGATTTCACTCATTCTCATCCAATCACCTCTTCTATGGCGCCCAGGAGCAGGTCCATCTCCTCCCTGGTGCCGATGGTAATTCTGTTGTACTGGCTGATTTTTTCCGAGTCAAAGTGGCGGATCAAAATCCCCTTCTCGCGGAGTTTTTGATAGAGCTCGCCTCCGTCCATTTTCTCGCATTTTGTAAAGAGGAAGTTGGCTTTTGACGGAACCACCTTGAATCCCAGCTCCACCAGCTTCTCCGCAGTATAACTCCGCGTCTCAACGATCTTCCTGCAGTTCTCTCTGTAATAGTCGTTCTCCTCGATGGCGGCAATGCCCGCCGCGCAGGTCAGACGATTGACATTGTACGGATTGGTGGAGAATTTGATCTTTTCCAGGTCTGCGATCAGACCTTCCGATGCGATGGCAAAGCCGAGACGCGCCCCTGCCATGCTCCTGGACTTGGAGAAGGTCTGCACCACCAGCAGGTTTTCGTATTTATGCACCAGCTCTACCGCGCTCTCCGCGCCGAAGTCCACATAGGCCTCGTCGATGAGGACCACGTTCTCCGGATTGGTTCTGACGATTTCCTCAATCTCGTAGAGGGACAAAGCTTTGCCCGTCGGCGCGTTGGGATTGGCAATGACGATCATCTTGTTCTGGCAGACGTAATCCTTTGGATCGATGGAAAAATCCTCTTTGAGCGGCACCTTCGTATACTTCAGATTGTAAAGGTCTGCGAACACCTGATAAAACCCGTAGGATATTTCCGGAAACAGAACCTCTGTCCTGCCGCCCGCAAAGGCCATGAAAGCGAAGTTCAGGATGTCGTCGGAACCGTTTGACACGTAAATGTTGTTCTTTGTCATGCCATACTGCTTCGCCAGCGTCTCTTTGAGACCCGCGCATTCCGGATCGGAATACAGTCTCAGATTTGCAGCTTCTCTGCTGTTGATCGCCTCTAAGACCTTCGGTCCCGGCGGATAAGGCGACTCGTTGGTATTCAGCTTGGTCAGCACCGTGTCCTTTGGCTGTTCGCCCGGCGTATAACTCTCTAATTTTCTATATCTTTCATTTAAAAACTTACTCATTGTCTATTACCTCATTATTAAATCTGTGCTGCAAGGCCGTCTCTGATCTTTTCGACGGCCCTGGTCTTGAACTTGAAACTGGCTTTATTTGCGATCAGTCTGGCGCTGATGGGCACGATGGTGTCGATCACATCCAGGTTATTCTCTTTCAGGGTTTTGCCGGTCTCCACGATGTCCACGATAACGTCGGAGAGTCCCAGAATCGGCGCGATTTCGATGGAGCCGTTCAGCTTGATGATGTCGATGTCACGGCTCTCCTTCTCATAAAAGTCTCTTGTGATATTTGGAAACTTGGTGGCGACTCTGAGGGTACGTTCCGTATGATCGCGGAAGTCTCCCTTTGCCGCGACCGCCATGCGGCATTTTCCCAGGTGCAGATCCAAAAGCTCATATACATCCGGTTCGTATTCCAGAAGGATGTCTTTGCCTGCGATGCCAATATCCGCAGCGCCCCGCTCCACATAGATGGTCACGTCAGAAGGCTTCACCCAGAAGTATCTGACGCCCGCTTCTTCGTTCTCAAAGATCAGCTTCCTGTTGTCCTCTTTGATAGAAGGGCATTCATAGCCTGCTCTTTCGAACATGTCGTAAACTTTCTTTCCCAGCCTGCCTTTCGGCAGCGCCACATTAATCATTTCGTTCAAGGATCCGTACCTCCCCGTTTTCTATCTTCATCAGGCTTCTGTAGGTCAGTTTGCCTGGAATCTCTTTTTCCACCAAAACGGTGCTGCCGCTGTCTCTGATGGCCTTTGCTTCTCTGAGCACCTGACTGATGTCAGAATCCTCATCATAAAGAAAGACCACATCGAAGTCATACATTTTCTCGTATGGTTCGAGACGGTCCAAAGAATCGAGGTATACGGCAAAGCCCAGGGCGCCTGCCTTCTTTCCCATGCGTTCCATCAGTTTGTCGTATTGACCGCCTGAAAGAATGCTGGTCGGAATGCCGTTGACGAAGCCTTTGTACAGCACGCCGCTGTAGTAGGTCATGTCGTTGACGATGGAAAAGTCGATGTTGATGTTCCTCGCCAGCTTGTTGGCTGCCAGGACACTGCAGATGGTGTCAAGCTCGTCGAGAGCCTCTTTCGCACCATTTGTCAGGTTCAGCTTTTTCAGCTCGCTGATGACTTTTCGATAATTTCCGTATGTAGATACCAATACTTCTAAGGATCGTTCTATATGATGGTCGATTGTATGGGCATGGCAGATTTCATGAATTTCATGAAGGTTCTTTTCGCCGATGCACTTTACAATCTTCTCTTTGATTTCGTCTTCCAGTGGATGAAGCAGCGCTTTGATCAGGCCCATATGGGAGATTTCCAGCACGTAGTCGCTGCTGATGGCGGCAAGGCTCTTAGCTGCCAGTAACGTGACTTCGCAAATATGGTAGAGGTCGATGTCGCCCATGCACTCGAGTCCCGTCTGCAGGATCTCCTTGTACGAATGGACACTCTTTGATGCACGATAAATATTCTCACTGTAGTAAATTTTCTCAACATATCCCGGGACATGATGATAGTTCTTTACGATAGAGAGGGTTAGATCCGGTTTCAGCGCCATCAGTTTTCCTCCGGCGTCGTTAAATGTGATGATGCTGTCAGATGCGATAAAATCTTTGTTTCTGACGTAAAGCTCGTATTCCTCGAACTTGCCCATCTTGAACTGGGTGTAGCCGTATTGCTGGTACAGCGCCCGAAGTTCAAAGGTGGCTCTTTCATCACTTTTCATTAGTTTACTGTTGATTCTCATATTCTTGCTCGAACTCCTTTCGTACTTTACCATAGTAACATATTAAAGCGATATGTCAACACGGCTTCCCAATTTTTCTTGTTCTTTTTTTCGTGCATGCAAAGGGCCGCTCCGGGGGTCAAAGGGGTGTGTTACGCAGATTTGCCTGTTTGGGCCTGTTTCGTTACGCATCCTATCTCCGCACGCTGCCCTATGCGTAACCGGCCTGTCCCTGCAAAGGGGGTGTTACGCAGTTTCGCCTGTTTGGGCCTGTTCCGTTACGCATCCTGTCTCTGTACGCCGCCACTTGCGTAACCGGCCTGTCCCTGCAAAGGGGGCGTTACGCAGTTTCGCCTGTTTTGACCTTTTTTGCTACGCATCCTGTCTCTGTACGCTGCCCTATGCGTAACCGGCCTGTCCCTGCAAAGGAACTGTACTGCTCCCACGAAAAAACGCCCCCAAAGGGGCGTCAGGCCGGCGGCAAAATCTATTTTTTCAACATATTTAATAAACTGTCCAGTTCCTCTCTGTGATGCTTTGAAACAGCGCCGGGATTTCTGCGCAGAATCTTCGCCAGATGATTGTACTCACGGTCCGTCCTGCTGAGGATTTTCCGCTTCTCTACCTCTACTCTATTCAAATAATCTGTAAGGTCAACAGAATTGGCCTCTGTATTGGTGAAATAGTCGAAAATCTGCTGAGACAAATTTTCCAAACGTGCAAGACTACGCGCTCTGGCCTCCTGCACATTCTCTGCGAAACGCTCTTTGCGCGTTTTTTTCTTTGCCGACTGTTCTTCCTTGAACTTGCGCAAATCTTCCTCCGCCATAGCGGCCACAGCGTCGATACGCTTTTGCAGCTTTCTGATTTCTTCATTACTTTCAGCAAGCTTAATCAGAGTTGCTTTCAAGTCCATAGCTTCATTGAAGGAAACGGTCATATCCACTGCCACATAAATTGTCAGGGCAAAAGCAGTGATGTCCACTGCGGTCATCGGGATTGACATGACCAAATCCTCAATAGGAGGATGAAGCACCTTGACTAACAAAATCGAAAAAGCACCCCATGCTAAAGAAACCATCAGGCAGATATGTCCCTTCAAATTGAACTTGTGCCGTGTATAGTCCCAATACCTGACGTGAAACAGCTTTTCCATGGCGTCGCCAGTGAAATATTCCAAAATCGTGGAGCTGATCATCCCAAAGAGATAAATCAGCCAGATATTGTCACGGACACCGAGGGTACTGAGTAATATCACGATTGCGCCAGAGCCATAAATGGGAAGAAAGGGACCGTGAATAAAGCCGCGATTCACCCACTCTCTGGCTCTGACAGAAACATAAGCAGACTCCCAAATCCAACCCAAAAAACAATAGATGTAAAAAAACAAAAACCATTGTGCTGTGTTATACATCTTTTTTACCTTCTTTGTGACATATAGAAACATTGGGACAACCTGAACACGTGAAGTCACATCGTTCATCATCGACATTCCGCTTTGCTTCATTTTTTTCCGCTAGAATAACGGCTGCAAAAGCCAGCAGTGCGATGACCACGGCCGCCACTATGATATATCCAATATGAGTCAAAAAATAATGCATCTCAATCACCTCCATTTTGATAATATATACCAAAACTCCTGCAGATGCAAACATTACTATATAAAAATAGAAGCTGCAGCCTTTTTATACATCTTTTAGAGCCGGACGTTGACCGCCCTCTCTTAATAAAGTAAAATAGAATTTAAAATTACTTAATTAAATTAAGGAGAAGATCTTATGGATACAACTGATCTGAAAATAATAAACCACTTGAAAAGTCATGGCCGTGCACCAATCAAAGAAATCAGCTCCGTAGTCAACCTCTCTTCCCCTGCCGTTACTGAACGGATGAAACGGCTGGAAGAGACCGGTGTCATCAAAGGGTATCAGGCAGAAATAGACTATACAAAGCTGGGCAAAGCGATTCAGGCCTTTGTTGCAGTAGATGTGGAACCAAAGAAATATGAAAACTTCTGTGCTTTCTGCAAAAGCAGTCCCCAGGTATTATCCCACTTTCATATCATTGGCCCTCATAATGCGATGCTCCATGTTGCCGTCACCGGCTCGGAAGAATTGACTGAGCTGCTTTCGAAGATTCAGTATTACGGCGTATCACAGACCTCTGTCATTCTGAATCGAATGATTTAACAAATGCGGCAAAATATCATACGTAACTAAAGATAACATAGCTGGTGAGTTTTGGTTGGTAGTAAAGGTTTTTAAAGCGTGTTATTGTAGAGAAAAGAAAGGAGTGTGAAAAATATGATTTCTGCGAATTTGACGTATCTGCGTAAGTATTATAAGTATTCTCAAGAGTATCTCGCTGAAAAAATCGGCGTATCCAGACAGGCAGTAGCTAAATGGGAAAGCGGCGAAACGGTCCCTGATCTGGAAAACTGTATCGCTCTTGCCAGTTTATACAACGTTACTTTGGATAATCTGGTTCATTATAATTCAGAAAGAGCGGATCTGCCAATCGCACCTAAAGGCAAACACGCTTTTGGCACGGTCACAGTAGGTGATCGTGGTCAAATCGTGATTCCCAAGAAGGCCAGAGATATCTTCGATATTAAAACGGGAGACAGCCTCATGGTCCTCGGTGATGAGGAACAGGGAATTGCAATAGTCAAAACAGACATTTTTTTAAGTGTCATACGGGATATGATGTCAAAAGGGGAAAAATAAAATGAAACCAGCCATAATTACAACGAATCTCACCAAAAAGTATGACGGCAAAACTGCCGTAGACAATTTAAATTTGATGGTCAATCAGGGGGAGCTGTATTCTCTCTTAGGCGTCAACGGTGCAGGAAAGACGACCACCATCAAAATGCTTTCCTGCCTGATTAAGCCTACATCGGGAGATGCTAATCTCTGCGGTTGCAGCGTACAAAAAGAAGCTCTGAAAGTAAAAGAGAAAATTAACGTATCACCTCAGGAAACAGCCATCGCCATGCAGTTGTCAGTCAGGGAAAATCTGGAATTCATCTGCGGCATCTACGGACACGATAAGTCTTCATCTAAGAAAAAGACGACCGAAGTCATCGAGAATTTGGGACTTTCTGAGATAGAGCATTCCAAAGCCCGCACGTTGTCCGGCGGCTGGCAGCGCAGGCTGTCTATCGCCATGGCTCTGATCTCAGATCCGGAAATTCTCTTTCTCGACGAACCGACTTTGGGCTTGGACGTCATTGCCAGAAGAGAGCTTTGGCAGACAATCAAATCTTTAAAGGGTCGTAAGACCATCATTTTGACCACTCACTATTTAGAAGAAGCCGAAAGCCTGTCGGATCATATCGGCATCATGACAAAGGGACGGCTGGTCGCTTCCGGCACTCCAGAAGAACTGAAAGCCGATGCTGGAGAGGATCGTTTTGAAGAAGCGTTTGTAAAACTTTGCGAGGGAGGAATCGGGCAATGAAAACACTAGCATTTGCATCGCGCAACACAAAGGAAATGATCAGAGATAAAATTAATCTGTTCTTTGGCCTTGGATTCCCGCTTATACTCTTATTCCTGCTATCCATGATGCAGGCTAACGTTCCAGTCAACCTCTTTGCCGTCGAATATCTGACGCCGGGCATCACCGTCTTTGGATATTCCTTCATCTCCCTGTTTGCGGGTATGATTGTTGCCAAGGATCAAACCAGTTCTTTCATGCTGAGGCTCTTTACATCGCCGATGACCTCTGGGAATTTTATCACAGGATACATGCTGCCGCTGCTGCCTATGGCCGTCTGCCAAACCATCGTCTGTTTCCTGGCAGCGATTGCTTTAGGCCTTGATTTGACAGTGAATGTCTTTGCCGCCATCGCAGTGCTGCTGCCTTGCTCAATTATCTTCATCGGAATGGGACTGCTCTGCGGCTGCATCTTTACTGAAAAACAAGTGGGCGGCGTCTGCGGCGCTTTGCTCACTAACCTGACGGCCTGGCTTTCGGGGACCTGGTTCGATACCAGTATTGCAGGAGACATCTTTGATACCATTGCCCATCTCCTGCCCTTCTGTCACGCAGTCGATGCAGGCAGATCCGCCCTCTCAGGTGATTACGGCGCCATCATGGCTGATCTTCTTTGGGTCATCGCCTATGCAATCGTCATCATCATACTGGCAATTGTGGTGTTTCAGAGGAAGATAGCGGCGGATAAATAGTTTTCTTAAGCATAAGCAAAGCTGCTAGCAGCGTAATCGTCTCCGTCACAGGAATTGCCGTCCACACACCAGTCATACCAAAGAATCTCGATAATAACCACGCCGACGGTGCAATAATCACCAAGCCTCTCAGCAGAGAAATGATAAATCCTTTCTCTGCTTTTTCCATTGCACTCAGGTATCCGGCTAATACGATGTTCAGACTGCCAGGAAAAAATCCCAAAAAATAGATTGTAATTCCTTCTTTGGCGATGGATTGCAACAATGGGTCCCCGCTTTTGTTAAAGAGTGCGACGATACCGTCATTAAAAAGATTAGAAAAAGCCACGATGGCGGCTGTCAAAACCAAAGCTACAACCACCGCATCCTTCAGAACAGCCTTAAGCTGTCCCGTCATACTTTTGCCATAGTAATCGCTGACCAAGGGTTGTATGCCCTGGGCAATGCCAGTAAAAATTGACACTGCGAAAAGCGCCACATTGGCGACAATTCCATAAGCTGCAACGGCAGTGTTACCGCCCAAACCGAGAAATAAGAAGTTAAAGATCATAATGACTGCACCGGTAGATAATTCGTTGACAAAAGAAGAAATACCCAATTTGCAGAAATCAGCAACTGTATGCAGCAAAAACCTCGTCTTTATCAGCTTGAACTGATTTTGTTTCTTGATAAAGTGCGCAGACAAACAGCAGATGCTGATGACCGGCCCGATTCCCGTAGCAAAAGAGGCGCCAAACATGCCCCACTTAAATAGATAGATGAACACGTAGTCTAAAATGATGTTGGAGAAATTTCCTGCCAACATAGCAATGGTAGCTAGCTTCGGATTGCCATCATTTCTTACAAAAGCTACAATCGTATGGTTTACAATATAAAAAGGGGCGAAGAACATGATGACTTTTAAATAGGTACTTGTCATTCCCTTCGTCACTTGATCCGCACCGATGGCTTCTGCAATCCGGCCTGCAAAAAGAAGCCCAACGACAGCAATCAGGCAGCCTGCTGCAATGCCTGCCATGATCGCATTAGAAAAGACTCGGCTGCCAGTCTCCCGTTCTCCGCGCGACATACTGACAGCGTATCTGGTGCCGCTGCCGATACCCACCATGAGACCGATAGCCTGTATAAAGCTGAACAGCGATATCGCAAGGTTTAACGCAGTCAAGCCGTCAGCTCCGATGCCGTTAGCGATAAAAAACGTATCTGCCACGATATAACAGGAGCTTCCAAGCATGGCCAAAATGTTCAGTGATACATATTTGGCAAACTTCTTTCTGCTCTTATCATCAATTCTCTCCATTACTTCCTCCTAAAAAAAGTGCCCCTTGGGTTCCTGCTTGCGACCTACCGGAACCTTTGAGACACTTTCACTCATCTACCCGGTGGCAGATGAGAAGTTTTAATATTTAACTATCTGTATTTTAACATACACCATTCATAATGGAAAGTCAAAAACTTTTTTCAAAAAAATGAAACTATTTGGCGCAACTTTCACTCTATATATAGTGTGGGGGAAAATTAGTAATTTAATTAGGAGGAAGACGCAGTGAAAATAGAAGTACAAATGCAGGTCGCAGAAAACATTAAATATTTAAGAAACGTATTCGGATACACACAAACGCAGGTAGCAGACGGGATTCACTTGTGTCGCAGTACATATGCATTATATGAGACAGGGAAAAAAGTACCTGGTGCGGATACCATCATAGATTTAGCTGATTTCTATCATGTCAGAGTCGACACGATATTACAAGCTGAAAATGACCGTTTTGTCAACGACGTCATCTTTTCAGACAGGTGTAAAGAACAATTATTAACATTAGTAGACATCTTTTATCAGCTTTCACCTCATGGACAAGGTTGTCTTATCGAGCGAGCCAGGGTTCTTCTTGAAGATGAAATATCGGGAGAAATTCCAAGTTTTAATCCCATACCCGTGGCTTAAAGCACTTATTATAAACAGCATCCCACACAAAATAAAGCTGCCGCGCCGACATTTGGAATATCGGCGCGGCAGCTGCTTTAATTTACTGCTCTTTTCCAGCATCGCTTTTCATCGCATCTACAATTTCAAGGCTTTCTTCCACACCTTCTAATATAATCTCATCACTGACTCCCGGAGCAAAGGTAATCCTCAGCACAAGCTCATCGTCCTTCATAATTTCAATATCTGTATCTCTGCTGCTTTCTCTGATCTTTAAAACATAATCTTTATATAACAGTTCTCTCATGGCTTTCGCTTCCTTTTTTCGTATTACTGTTTTATCATGTCCGTTTCCTTTTATTTCATACACACCTGATAGATGTCACTGTTTTGGCTAAATGTGAGTGTCAAATTATAACAAGATTGACTGTTCAATTGACAGGGCAAAGATATTCGCTATAATATAATAGATAAAAAGTGCAGAGGTAATGAAATGGGTATAGTTAAGTTCTCAAAGAAGTTGAAAGGGTCACAGAAAAAAGAGCAGTTCGTTGCGCCTGACGGACCACATCCTTATATTGGTCCCGATGAGGAAATCGTAAGAAAAATTGCAGAAAAAAATACAGCTGAGGTACTAAATAAACTGTTTCACGATGCTAAAACAATGGAACGTTTTAGACATTGGGATAAAAACAACGATTAAAAAGCAGCAAAATTGGGTGCCGTAAAAACGGCACCCAGTTAGTGGCCAATGAGTGTTACTTTATGTGGTGGTCAGAATATACTTTTTTTCGTATTTTTGATCAAAATCAAGGTTATAAATGACATAGCCAGTATAGTAATTTACTACAGCATAGATATGCTCAACCTCAAAATGTGCGTACTCAATACCTTTTATTTCAACAAGGTATGAGATACCGTCTTGTTCTACGGTGATCTTATCTAATGTTTCATCCATTTCTGCGTCCTTTCCCATGAACTCAACTGGGCGCCAGATATTATTTTACAATAAAAACTGATGAAATCATAGCGGTAAGTTTTGGAATTGAAAACTTTTGCCAAGGATTGGATAGTTGTTTAGTTTTACTCAGTTATTACGATTCTTGTATTTATCTTTTCTATATAAATAGATACCTGCGGCTGCGCAGAGCATAACATTGGAGATAAGTAACAGGTATTCAGGTATTACCAGTACGCCGAAGTGAATCAGCAGTAATGCGCCCAAGATCCCCCAGACAGCAAGTCCCGGCTTTTTTATGACAAGTCCTGCCAGAAGAGATGCGTAAATCGCTACAGGTACATAACCGAACATATTCCCTACATTTTCAGGCAGATTACGCAAAAATGCTGTGCCGAAAATAGCACCCATAGTAACAAACAGCAGTGTTGTTACCACAGAACCCGCAATCCCCAAAGTAGCCATAATTTCGCCTTTCTGTGTACCTGCTTTTGCATTAGCAGCAGTCTGAGCCGCAAGGAAATACAAGGGGTTTTTAAGAGTTGAGTATTATCCTCATTCTCTTTCCTCTAACTTTATAACTGCTCGATTTTTCCTTCCCTCGGCAGTAAAGGTTGCTTGCACATCGGCTGTCCCATCTATATTGACATACCAACAAAACGCTGTGTCGCTTGTCGGCGTAACCCTATATACAAATTGATTTATCACATCGTGGCTTGTCTTAGTTCCGCTAAAGTCAATTATTTAATTTAGGGTTGAAATAATCTCATCCAACTTTAAACCTTTCTGCGGATATTCTTCAACATCGATACTTTCAAGTTGACTTTGTAATTGCTGTAATTCGTTATCTAACTGAGTTTCATTGTTTGGAACTCTTCTTTTGTAAATTCGCCGTCATCAGGCATTGCTATGAGATTAGCCGTGTGTGTCTTGACCTTTTCAATCTTAGTCTGCAATACTGTTGCATCACATTGGCTTTCATACACTCTGCTATCCTTATAATACTTCTTTTATAAGGTCAATTGCAATAAGTACAGATTCACTTCGGTCATTCCAAAGATGTTCCAAAAGCATTTTTGCCATAAAGTCAAACTTCCAGTCAGTTATCATTGTTAAATCACAGAAACCATCCGTATCTAAACCAACCTTTTCCCGCTTGTCCTTCCTGCCGTTGTTTAGCTAATTATAGCATTGATAGCCATAAGATATTGCTCCGTCTTTCTTTGTATGCCACTTGTTTTTACGAAAAGATGAGCTACAAGAGCAAGGCAACTTATTTACCCATAAGTCTTTTGAGTCACGCTTGCTATGGGTTGTTTTATCCTAAGATACCAAAGAAGGTTTTATTCTGCTTTCTCGCAGTTTTTGAGCCTTGTCCCAAATCTCTTGTGAAACAATCTCTGGAAAATCACCATTTGCATATTCATAGGTGGACATATCAAGGTTATTAACTCTCTTTTGTTCAAAAAAATTATTGCTTCTCGATTTGTTATAGCTTTTTACCCCTGTGTAAGTAGCGTTCCTTATAACACGCATTGCGTTAGAAACACTCCAATAAACAATTCCCGAAGCGTTTTTTTTTGTTCTGTAAGAATTTTAGCTATTTTCATTGAGCCGTTTTCGTGCAAATATAAATTAAATATCATTCTGACAGTTTCAGCCTGTTCTTCATTAATCACATAGGTTTCTCCTACACGGTCATAGCCTAAAATATTATCATTACCATAGAGAACACCATTATCAAAGCTGATTTTCTGACCTGCTTTAAACCGCTCGGAAGTCTTTAGACTTTCCTCCTGTGCTAAAGTAGCCATAAGTAATAATCTTAATTCTCCGTCACCGTCCATAGTCCAAATGTTATCTTCAATAAAACATGCTAACAAAAGTCAAGTACTATCTGGCAGATTTTCAAATTATTTCGTTAATCTTTTTTTGCGTATACCAAAAAGCCAGTATTGTGATCCAGCCTGTACAAACGCAGGGGCTTTATGTTCTATCGATAAACTTCGGTTACCCTTGCATAATAAATCCACAGAAACTTATTCAAATCGACAATCTTTGCGTGCTTCTTGCTTTTGCCTTCACTTTCCTTTTTCAAGATGGAGTTGTACACCGCTTCTTCTTCCGGCGCAGGATGACTCTTAAGCACTCTCATAACCTCATAGCCGACCTTCCTGAGCGTTGAAGAACCTCGTTTGGTTATCTTACGTCTTGATCCGATGAACTGCCCCGACACAAACTGTGGCGGTCAATCCCGACCCATGCTATGAGGGCCTTTGCATTGTGCAACCTTCCCACATCGCCAATCTCTGCAATCAGTTTCACTGTAACATTGCCGACCCCGCCCATCTCCCTGACCGTTGAATATTCAGGAAGGGACTTCGCAAGTGCCTGCATACGTGTTAGAATAAGAGGCAGGGAACTGTCCACGGTTCTTAATACTGATATGGCTTCCTGTACTAACATTTTGGTAGATGGGGTACCGGAAGACAGTGTGGGAATGCCACTTGAAGCTAATTCATAGACTGTCTCAGCCTTGGATCTGCTCTGGTGGTATTTCTTTTCTTTTACCCAATCAAGATACTCATCTATGAATTCCTCCAAACTCATGGACGTGATCAGGTCAAAGTGCCAGAACCTTTCTACGAAGTCGCCGAATTTGTCCCTGCCATTGGCTCCATTCCAACTGTTGAACATCTTCCTGATACCCGGCATCACATAATCCAGGATATGTGTCAGTTCCTGCATGGCCTTCACATGAATTTCCATTTAGTACTGGTACTGCGTTCCAGGAGTTTAAGCTCCGCATAGGTTCCTTCATTGCCTTCATAGCTTTGCAGCCTGAACCATTTTTCAATTCCATAGTTTGCAATCATTATCGAATCAAGTTTGTCGGTCTTTGCCCGTCGGATACTGTTGTCCTTCGCATATTTCTTCATTGCAAACGGATTAACAACCGACACGAAGTATCCCCTGTCATGAAGGAATGTCAAAACAGGCAGGTGATAAATGCCGGTAGCCTCCATCACAATCCGTATTTCCCCATCTAATTTTTGAAGCAGATTGTGAAAGTCTTCCAGATCCTCTTTCGCATGCTGCATTTCAAAAGGTCTGCACACTATATCTCCGTGTGGCTTAAGTACACAGACGGTGCTTTTTCCTTTCGACACATCAAGTCCTACGCTTATCATCTTGAACCTCCTATAACTGTTATTAGCAATTGTTCCAGCTGCACTTATTACCATCCAGTTTAGTTGGTTAGGTGGGAGTGGATCACTGCCTGCTTAATCAAATGCTTATAATAAGGGGCTGGTTAATGGTTTTATTATGAATGCAATGATCCAAAAAAAGCCACGTCAGACCAAGTACTCCCCTTATTATTATAAATAAGTGCAGATGTCAGAGTTAATTGCTCTCTAATAACTACACTTTTATGGCGCTAAAAACACCTCAACGCCAATGCTCTTTAGCTTTCTTGTGACCACAAGTGTATCAACAACATTTCGAGCAAAACGGCAAACCTCTATTGTAACGGTCAGGGCGAATTCACCTTACCGTGCATCTTCTAACATTCTCAAAAGGCTGGTCTTTTTTTGCCTGTGTACCTGTAATACCCTCATCAATATAACGGTTATACACATCCCAATTAGGATGATACTGCACTTGGTCATCGTACCATTGCAATTGGTTTTCCAATGCAGAAAGTTGAACTTCATGTTCTGTCAAACACGCCCATAAATAGCAATTTTTCTTGCCCTATTTCTATCAAAAAGAGCACAATCAGTTAGCTTAAATCTGTAATTGTACTGATTAGTATTAACTGCTGTATTCATTCAGCATATCTCCTTTACTAAATATAACAATATTTTACAGTCATTTAAGCACCTTGTGAAATGTGCGAATTGTTGTGTTTTATGATTTTTTCATATGCGACTTGATTGATTAAGCCCTTTTCAAGCAAAATTTCAATGAGTTTCAGAACTGCCGTATAATTGTCTATTTTAATATCATTCATTTCTGAAACCTCCTTTAAGTGAAATGCTAATGGCAAATGCCTTATCGACTCTTGCCATTGAAATCTCAGGTATCACGCCTACATAGTTTTGTAATCTTTGTTTGTCAATCGTGCGGATTTGTTCCAGAAGAACGATTGAGTCCTTATCAAGGCTTTCAAAGTCTTTTACCGATATGTGTGTTGGAATTTTGGCTTTTGTGTGTACACGGCTTGTAATAGCAGCGATAATGACCGTTGGACTGTGTTTGTTTCCTTTATAAGTACAGGTCGCATGCCGCCTTGTTCTGAGCCGATAATGGGATTTAAGTTTGCGTAGTAAATGTCACCACGCTTGATTTTTCTTTCCATAGTGTTTGACCTCCCATCTGGATTTAGGCAGGTGTGTTGCCTATGTAGTCGCCGAACACAAGGAAGTATTTAAGGTCGGAAAAGCATGAATAAAACTCTATTCTATAGACCACCTTGTATCCGGCTTTATGATAGGAGCATTTCAATTTGTCCTTGACACCCTGAAATGCTATGGGAAGTCACCAAACGGCCAGCAACGAACTGACACCACGGGAGTTTCACTCCAACTATCGTTCTGACAGAGCCGCTCTCATTGCCTGCGACGGTTTTATCTTGCTCGGACTGTGACTGGACGGGAGTACAATAATACTCTTTGTGGGTTATGGCGAAATCAGGAGCCGCCTTATATTTTGAGTCAGTATTATCGCTCTCTGCCTTTCGTCAGGTCATGGCGTACTGCTACACACGCTTATGCTCATCATATTCACAAAAAGGATGTATTTGGTGAATGGATATTCGGTTGTCAAGGAACTGTCCCGTTCTCGCCACAAAACAAAAAGTCCGAAATATTAGATGGGTACTAAATTATTTTTAATTTCTTCTTAGATGCCACATACGGAAGTTGACCGCACTGACTGACAATCCACATTTTTCAAAGATTTCCATGCTACTGTGACCTTCTATCTTCCAAAGAATAATTTGTAAGGTGAACTTGTCAATTTCAGATAACAGCCGATAAAGCTGCTCGTTTTCAATACCATTCATCAAATCCTCAACAGACTTTGCCTCGGTATGTTGTTCGCTTTCTGCAACTTCATCAAGGTATGTACCCGATTCCTGCTATTTCTCGTAGTAACGCCGTTCAGAATTGAATACTGCCCAATCGTGTTCACGGAGCTTTTGAATGGTATGCTCACTAACACCTAATTAACGCTGTTTCTTTTCCTCGACTTCTTTCCTAATACGCCATTTCTTTTCTTCTCTGGCTTTGTTGTGAGCCATAATCGTTCCCTCCAAACTGCAAAACGTGTTTGGAGGTTCTCTCTTAATCAATTGAGCATGACTAAACACCCACCAAAACTTCGTTTTTTTATTGGTGGGTTGTAAGTCTAATATATAAATAAGAGCCTATGATCTGTGAGGTATCTCATAAGTTCATCTACTTTGCGTCTGGCTCTTTGATAATGGTTAATTCCAAATTATTTACTTTGATTAAACTTTCCGGCTTGCACTTCGGATAGTAGAGAGGAAAGTTCCTAAGTTTTGTATCTTCCCGCATTCTATCACAAATTTTATTGCCACAAACAGGACATCGTATCCATTCTACTTTCTTCATTTCTTTTCCCTCGCCAAAAAAATCAAAACTCAAGCATTAAAGTCCTTAGCTTCTTCATATGTCGCATGTCCAAGACCTTGATTAGATAGTCAAGAGCGGAAATATCACCAAAACCTCTTGACCACCAGTACCATTTGCCGTTGGAAATCTTCAGGCTGTCATGCTCTCTGGTACAGTAAACATTCGAGGATACACGCACAAGCTCGGACGGCTCGTAGTGCTTGAGGTAGGTCAACAAGTCCATTTGTCTGGCTTGCTCAATCACCGCAGGGTCAAGCTCCACATACGGTTTGTTCATTCTCATTTAATACAATCACCTCCAGAAATGAAAAAAGCCGAGTGATTTTCGTGTTTGAAAACCTCTCGGCTATGTAGATTTTGTAATGCTATAATATAGGTAATTTGTTTTTTATCATAATTTCTTCTTTGGAAAACCCAATTGAAAATGCCATCAACTGCATTCCCTTTTCCAAGCACGGTTGCATAGCCTCATAAAGTTTTGAGTCTCTATCCATATGAATTTCTTTAACATATGGATTCAACGAAGTAATAATAAAAGCAGCATGATGACCCTTACACAAAAGCTCATATATCTGATTTAGCTGCATTAAGGAGCGTTCCGAAAAGACTGTAGGAAAGTCGGCAACCCTATTTAACGAGATAACGCTCTTGATTTCGATAAGCGTATCACTGTCCTTTACATATAAATCACTTTTATAGCCATCAATAACATGCTCTCTCATTAATTGATTTCGCTTTCCCATAAAGGAAAAATATCTTCGTTTTATACTTTCTTCTATTATCTTGTTTGATAGCCCCGTATTCAAAAGTATATAGCTCCTTTTATACGGTATTGCAAGTAATGCGTACCTTGTTCTTGCTTTTGGAGATTGAGTGGGAACTAAAAGAACCTGCTTTCCACTCAATTCCAAAAAATTCCCAAGACGGCAAGAGGAGGGAACATAGCATTCAATAAGTGTATCGTCTATCAGCACCGAGCATAGAAAACGATTTTTAAGCTCCTCAATGAATATCCCCCTTATTATTTTTACTGGTAATTGCATGCTTCGTATATCCCTTCTAACCTTTTTGTTGTTCGATAAATTCAATCAATTGCTCCTCCGAAATATAGAAGCCCTGCATCCTTAATAAATCACTGTCCGTCATTAAAAGCATATCACCCTTCCCCAATAAATCCTCTGCGCCAGCTCGGTCAAGAATTGTTTGTGAATCAACATGTGATGGCAATCTAAAGGATGTACGATAAGGAAGGACTGCCTTCAATGATGAGGTGACAATGGTGGCTCTTGGCTGCTGTGTAGCAATTACTAAATGAATTCCTAAGTTACGCACTCTTTGAGCTAGCATACATAGGTTTGTTTCAAAGCTCCTTCTGACATCTTTTCCTTGTAACTCAGCAGCCTGCACAAGGTCGGCATATTCATCAATCACAATAACTAATCTCTTCATTGGTTTATCAGGATTCTTGGCATTATAGGAGTCGATATCTCTACAATTGGCTGAACGAATCAGTTGTGTGCGCTGTTCCTTTTCCACATTATTTATTTCAGTTAGTGCTGCAAGAGCTTCATCAGCATCAATCAACACCTTTCCGCCACGTAGATTAGAAATTCTTTCAAAGAAATGAAAATCTGTCTGCTTCGGGTCAACAATAAGTAGTTCAAGACTATCTGCCTTCTTTTTATATAAAAGGCTTACAATGATTGAGTAAAGAAATACCGTTTTCCCAGAGCCTGTAGTACCTGCAACAAGCATATGTGGAGCCTTTGCCAAATCAATTATTTGATAGGTTCCATCAGGTGCTTGACCCGCTAAAATATCCAGATTACCCTTACCTTTGTCTAGCAAATGAATGTTTTCTAAAAGCTCTAATGTTTGACCAGCACTATTGAATGGCACATCCATACCGACATATCTTGTGCCCTTTACATTATCAATAAATATTTCTCCAAATGCTTCTAGCTCCCGTGCTATATCCTGACTCTTATCCATTAGCTTCTTAATGGTTTCACCCGGTCTTAGCTCTATTTTAAAACGAGTGAAGCGGGCTGCCTGTTGAACCAGATTAGCATCAACAGGATTAGCCTTAATACCATATCCCTTTAATATAAGATTTAACCGAGAACACTTTTCTTCAATTTCAATAGCAAGTGTATTCACCTTCTCTTCTGGTGCTGCACCTTCTTCATTGCTTGTATCACCAATATCATGTGCAAATGGCTGTATTGGTTTTTGCTCAACATTATTGTTATCCTCATATTGCTTGTGGGGATAATATCCTGAGTCTTTACTTCTTCCTCGCTTGTTGAGATAGGACTTTCATTGAAGCTTTCGACTTGAGGGGTTGAACTTTTATTAAGCAGGTCTTGAATCTTCTCGCAGCCTAGCTTAATCAGTGTAAACCGCTCATGTGCTATATCTCCATCCCCACGATACTTATTTTGACTGGATTCATTTCTTTCAAAATCCACATGACAAATTGTCTTTGTGAGGTCAAAGGCATATTCCCCGGCAAATAGTTTATTTAACCACTGCGACTGCTCATACTTCTCATCTGGTGGCAGGTCAGAATGAAATAGACATTCAAATACCTGCTCTCTCAAAATTTCACGTCGTGAAACAGTTGTTATCTTTTCTATATGCCCAAACATTTCACGAAGTAGCTCCTGAAGAACAAGTGTCTGCTCTACAGCATTGCCAGAAATAACTTCTTTATTAATGCTGTAATCCGCATAGGTTTTCACCTCAATTATATCTACTTGAGGAACTCTATCCTCTTCAGCGAAGCGTAAGCCAATCAAATCTGGTAATCTACCATCCTCTCTATCGGACAGCCATTCACGAGCAAGCTGACTGTCTAAGCCTACCAGAAGCGCATCTGGAAAGCTTTGCTTATAATTTAGTGCTGCAAGAGCTAAG
>ERZ791934.1419-NODE-1419-length-22770-cov-6.768435_pt1 | contig 22770 bp, 16 predicted proteins | sample MGYA00510125_ERZ791934 | MGnify/ENA primary metagenome ERZ791934 (study PRJEB30046, sample SAMN00993240) | human gut metagenome | study: EMG produced TPA metagenomics assembly of the A metagenome-wide association study of gut microbiota in type 2...
GCACCTCGTCTGTTTCTTCCAGCCGCTTCATATAGAAGAAATAGTCCTCATTCATCCCCAGAGAAGGCATATTTTTGTTTTCCGTCTTGATTTCCCGAATAAAATTCAGGTCTTTATCATAGAAACGGACACCTCGTTCGTCATCTTCCAGTAGCCCACTCACAAATGATACGGTATTATCTCCTGCTGCCAGATCATTTCTGCCAAACGTCCATCCGTACGCCTGAGAAATTTCGGTTTTTCCAATAGGCGTACCGTCCAACTCTGCCAGGACGGCCATGTTTTTTGCCTGAATCTCCAAAATTTTTTCCAATTCCATGTCGTCGTTGATTTCTTCCGGCTCTTCAAAATACAGCAGGTTTCCATCCACAACACAGGGATATCCGCTGATCCCGGAAATTTCCGACAGGCTATTATCTGCCAGATGATACAGCATGATCCGGCTTGTTTCTGCTGCGGTGATATCAAAATAAGCCCGGTTCCCATAGGCAAATATGGCGTTGATCTGGCCCCATTCTCCCTTCTTCTCATAGACGATTTCCGGTTTGCCGTCCCATTGGTCCAGCCGGTACCGCTCTATCCGATAGCTCAGGTCTTTTAATTCCTCTTCTGCATATTCTTCTGATGCCATATAATAATCTGAAAATGTAAGATACAGATAGCCTCGATGTACCATACTGGTACCGATAGACTCTTTTGATTCTATCAGCTTCTTTCGGGTGGAGCCGCTGGCGTCCATTTCATATACTGTATTTACAGATAAAACATATAGTTTTCCCTTATAATAGGATATTTGCTGGACTGCCCCAAAATACGCGTTGCAGTTGGAAGCGCCGCCTACCAGAAACTCCCTGTCGTCATGGGTGCAGTCAGGCTTGTTGCACAGAGGGGTACATTCTCCGGTTTCCTTGTCTCTGGTATATACATATTCGTCCACGGAAGCATAATAGCTTGTCTCCGATTCCGCAATGGGCTTTCCAAACAATCCGCTGAGATAAAAATAATACTGGTTGTCATCCTCAAAAATAAACTTATCCCCCAAGTCCTGCTCCGGGCCGGGGCTCTGGCAGCCTGTCAGCAGTGCCAGCAATAGGGAAAGAACGATGCCTATGGAAAACAACTTCTTCATGATTGCGCCTCCTTTTTCTTCTCCGTTGGTCACAACAAATGGTTACCCTGGGGTTGCTGATGGATCATTTCAGGCAGTGGGATATGCACAAAACGAAAACAAATTTTTATAAATATGATTATAATTATCAACTTTTATTCATCTATTTATATTTATTATATATTTTTAGTGTTGCTATGTCAATCGCACCTTGCACAACCATATTAAAAGTTTTTAGAATATCTTACAAACCCATCGGATATTCGCCCTTTATTTTCAATTAACGAAAAAACGGCCTGTGTCTTTTTGACACAAGCCGTTTTGAACCTTATTCCGCCAGCGTTTCCAGTCCTGTGGAAAGCTGGTACAGATGGGCGTAAATCCCGCCCTTTTCCATCAATTGCTGATGATTGCCCCGCTCCTCAATGCCCTTTTCCGTCAGCACCAGAATGGTGTCCGCCCGGCGGATGGTGGAAAGCCGGTGGGCAATGGTGAAGGTGGTGCGGCCTTTGGCCAGCTTTTCCAGAGACTGCTGCACCAGCTTTTCGCTCTCGTTGTCCAGGGCCGAGGTGGCTTCATCCAGAATCAGGATGGGCGGGTTTTTCAAAAACGCCCGGGCAATACTGATTCGCTGTTTCTGGCCGCCGGAGAGCTTCACGCCCCGTTCGCCCACATAGGTGTCATAGCCGTCGTGAAGGCTCATGATAAATTCGTGAGCACCGGCTTTTTGTGCCGCGTCCATCACTTCTTCCCGGGAAGCGCCGGGTTTGCCGTACTGGATGTTTTCAAATACCGTACCGGAGAACAGATAGACCTCCTGCTGCACCACGCCGATCATGGAGCGCAGGGAGTGGAGCGTCAGCCCCCGGATGTCCTTTCCGTCCAGCAGCACCGCGCCCTCGGTCACATCGTAAAAACGGGGAATCAGGCTGCACATGGTGGTTTTTCCGCCGCCGGACGGGCCCACCAGCGCCACGTTTTCTCCGGGCTTCACATGGAGATTGATGTGGGCCAGCACTTCGGTGCCGTCGTCCGCATAGGAAAAACTCACGTTTTCAAAGCGGATATCCCCGTCCACATGGGTCAGCGGCTGGGCATTCGGTTCGTCCTGAATCTCAACGGGCGCGTCCATGACTTCAATAAACCGCTCGATGCCCGTCATGCCCCGCTGGAACTGCTCGGTGAATTCCACAATGCGGCGGATGGAGGTGAGCAGGGTAGAGACATAGAGCAGATAGGCCATGAGCTGCGCCGGGTCCAGCTGGCGGTTGACCATGAACAGAGCGCCGGCCACCACCACCACAATGTACATCAGGCCATCAAACATCCGGGTAGAGGTGCTGAAGCCCGCCATATACCGATACATGGCCTTTTTGATGGTGAGAAAGTGCTGGTTGCCTTCACCAAACTTTTCCCGCTCGATGTCCTCGTTGGCAAAGGACTTAACCACCCGCACGCCCAGCAGGCTGTCCTCTACCTGTGCGTTCAATTCACCGATCTGCACCCGGGAGCGCTTGAATTCTGCCCGCATTTTCCGGTTGAAATACAGGGAACAGGCCACCATCAGGGGCAGGATTGCAAAAATAATCAGCGTCAGCCAGAGATTCATGGGCACGAGGATGCAGAAGGATACCAGAATCTTGACCCCTGCAATGAAAAATTCTTCCGGGCAGTGGTGGGCGAACTCTGTCACATCGAAGAGGTCGCTGGTAATCCGCGCCATAATCTGTCCGATTTTGGTGTTGTCATAGTAGGAGAAGGACAGCTTTTGCAGATGGTCGAACAAATCCCGGCGCATATCGGTTTCGATTCTGGCGCCCATAATATGGCCGATGGATGCCATATAATAGTTGGCCGCGCCGTCAATGACCCGCAGCACCAGATAAAACAGGCCCAGCTGCAAAATAATCTGCACGGTCAGGGCTTCCAGATTGTTCATGCCCATATCGGTGATGTACTGGACAATCAGCGGCAGCACCAGCTCACAGACGGTCGTGAGGGCCGCGCAGAACAAATCCAGCACCAGCACCCATTTGTATTTTTTGAAATAGGGAATAAACCGCCGGATCAGCCCCATATTCTTTTTGTTTCCGCTCATGATGATCGCTCCTTTACCCCGTAAAATACACAGAAAAGCCAGCAGACCGCAGCCTGCTGGAAACTGCTTTTATTATGACATATTCCCGCCGTTTGTGCAAGAAAAAAGAACTATGGTTTCCCGGTTGATTTCTCCGCCGCCGGGGCGCTATAATAGAGGTGCTTATTGTGATCAGGAAAGGGGCGTGTGTAATGCCTTCTGTGAAAAAATCTCCGTTTTGGGTGGCTGCGGCTGTCTTTGTCTTTCTCATCGCCTGCGTCATCTTTATGACCGCCGTATTGAAAACCACTCCCCATGTGCCCCTGCTTTTCAGCACCGTGCTTGCCGGAATCGTTGGGAAATGTCTGGGCTTTTCCTGGAAAGAGATGCAGGAGGGCATCATGGAAACCATCCGGGCGGCGCTGCCTGCCATTCTGATTATTATGGTCATCGGCGCTCTCATCGGTGCCTGGATTATTGGCGGCATTATCCCCACCATGATTGAATACGGCCTGACCCTGATCTCCCCTTCCTTTTTCCTGGTAACTACCCTGCTGCTGTGCTCGGTGGTATCTCTGGCAGTGGGAAGCTCCCTTTCCACCATCGGCACGGTGGGCGTGGCCCTGTTCGGCATCGGTTCCGCTATGGGCGTGCCTGCTCCTATGACTGTGGGCGCCATTGTCTCCGGCGCCTATTTCGGGGATAAAATGTCCCCTCTGTCCGACACCACCAATCTGGCCCCCTCGGTTTCCGGCGCGGACATTTTCGACCATATCCGCTGCATGATGGGAACCACCGTCCCCACCTATCTGGTGTGCGTGGTGATTTATGGCATTATGGGATTTCTGCTCCCCGGCACCTCCGGGACAGAAGCCTCGGTTTCGGAGATTTCCGGCGCACTTCAGTCGGCTTTTACCATCCACCCCCTGCTGCTGATTCCGCCGGTGCTGGTGATTCTGATGGTAGTCTTTCGGGTGCCCGCTCTGCCGGGACTGCTGGCGGCTGCGGCGCTGGGGCTTCTCTGCGGCGGGCTGGTACAGGGCCATGATGTCTCTTCCCTGCTGGGGGTCATTATGGACGGCTACACCGGTTCCACCGGCGTGGCGGCTGTGGATACCCTGTTGAACCGGGGCGGCATTCTGGGCATGATGAAGACCATCGCCCTGATGCTCATTGCCCTGAGCTTTGCGGGAATCTTCGAGCGCACCGGCATGGCCCATGCACTGGCGGAAAAAGTCCTTTCCCGGGTACACACGGAAAAAAGCCTGATGATTGCCACAGTCCTCACCGCCTGGGCCATCTTGCTTGGTACCGGCCAGCAATATGTGGCCATTATCATGACCGGCCGGCTGTTCCGCCCCGAATATGAGGCCAGGGACTTGCAGCCCTGCTATCTCAGCCGTTCTCTGGAGGACTCCGGCACGGTGTTCGGCGGCATTGTCCCCTACAGCACCGGCGCCGGATTTACGGAAAGCACGCTGGGGGTTTCCGCCTGGCAATACGGGCCCTTTACCTTCTTTGGATGGATCAACCCCCTCATTGCCATTGCCATTGCCGCCTGGAAAGGGCCGAAGAAAAATGGAGAGCGCAAGGTGCGTTCCTGAAACATAAAACAAAAGCAAAGGAGGGCGCTCCATGCCCCGATTTTTTGTCCCCCCGTTTTCCGGGGAAGAAACCGCTGTCACCGGAGAGGATGGCCGTCATATTGCCCGCTCCCTGCGGATGAAGGTGGGGGAACCCCTCACCCTCTGTGACGGGCAGGGAACCGACTATCAATGCGAAATCACCGGCTTTTCGGGAGAGGAAGTCCGGGTGCGGGTGCTGGAACGCTCTCCCTCTCAAAGCGAACCTTCCATCCGGGTCACGGTGTATCAGGGAATCCCCAAGGGGGATAAAATGGATGCCATCGTGCAAAAGGCGGTGGAGCTGGGGGCTTCGGAAATTGTGCCGGTGGCCATGCGGCGGTGTGTTTCCCGGCCGGATGAAAAATCCGCCGTCAAAAAAAACGCCCGCTGGCAGAAAATCGCCGATGAAGCCGCCAAACAGAGCGGCCGGGGCATTCTGCCTGTGGTACAGCCGTCTATGGAATTTGGAAAAGCCCTTCGCCGCGCCGCGGAAAACGGCCCGGTGCTGCTGTTCTATGAAGGCGGCGGCCAGCCTCTTTCGACGGCGGTATCGCCGGACTGGAAAACTGTCTCCTTCTTTATCGGGCCGGAGGGCGGAGTGGATGAAACCGAGGTACAAGCCCTGACAGAAAGCGGAGCCATCACTGCCACATTAGGCCCCCGAATTCTCCGGACGGAAACCGCTCCCCTGGCGGCACTTTCCGCCATTATGCTGCTTACCGGGAATCTGGAATGATTCCCCCCATTTTTCAAAACAGGAATGAAAGGATGTTATCAAATATGATCGGAATTATCGGCGCAATGGAAATCGAAATCGAGGGCCTTCGGGCAAAACTGGAGGACGCCCAGAGCGAAACCATCAGCGGAATCCGTTTTGACTGGGGCACCATTAACGGAACCCCCTGCACGCTGGCCGTCTGCGGCCCGGGAAAGGTCAACGCCGCTGTCTGCGCACAGACCATGATTCTGCGGTTCCATCCCCAGCTGGTCATCAACTCCGGCGTGGCCGGCGGAATCGGTCCGGACGTCCACATTAAAGATGTGGTCATCGCCACCGCAGTGGTGCAGCACGACATGGACACCTCTCCCCTTGGAGACCCGGTGGGGCTGATTTCCGGCCTGAATATCATTGAAATTCCCGCGGACAAAACCGCGGCGGAGGTTCTGACCCGGAAAGCCCATGAAGTCTATGAAGGCAATGTATTTCACGGCATTATCGCCACCGGCGACCAGTTCATGGCAGACCGGAGCAAAATTGCCGCCATTGCGGAACAGTTCCACGCCATGGCCTGCGAAATGGAAGGCGGAAGCATCGGTCATGTGTGCTATATGAATCAGGTTCCCTTTGCCGTGCTGCGCACCATCTCCGACAACGGAAACGACGAAGCGGTGGAGGATTTCCCCCAGTTTGCCCGGGAAGCCGCCGATCGCTCCATCGAGCTGCTGGCTGCTGCACTGCCCGAGCTGGCACAGGCCCTTTGACACCGGGAGGACGGCTGCATGAAGATCTATGATATCTCCCGGGAGCTGTTCTCTGCCCCTGTCTATCCGGGCGACCCCTCCCCTTCCTTTGAGCGGCTGCGGCGGATGGAGCTGGGGGATTCCTTCAATCTCAGCGGTTTTTACACCGGCTGTCACAGCGGCACCCATGTGGATGCGCCGCTGCATTTTCTGGAAGACGGCGCACCCATTGACGAAACCGGGCTGGAGCGGTATTTCGGCCCCTGCCGGGTGGTGCGTGCAAAAGGAATCCTCACAGGACAGGATATCGAAGCCCTCCGCCTGCGCAAAGGAGAACGGGTTCTCTTTTCCGGCGGTGCCTTTGTGTCTCTCAGCGCGGCTTATGTACTGGCAGACGCAGAGGTGGCACTGGTGGGAACCGACCAGCAGTCCATTGCGCCCATGGGCGACGAAGAAGCGCCTCACCGGGAACTGCTCCGCCACGAAATCGCCCTGCTGGAAGGGCTTTGCCTCGACGGGGTTCCGGAAGGAAGATATACCCTGTGCGCCTTCCCGCTGAAACTGCGGGGACTGGAGGCCTCTCCTGTCCGGGCGGTTCTGCTGCAAAAATAATGGCGGGTTCCATGAAGGGCGCACACGCAGGTGCGCCCCTACGGACAGACCCGGAACCCCGTTGTAGGGGCGGTTATCAACCGCCCGGAAGTTTCCGCCCGGACCATAAACAACGGGCGCATGATATGCGCCCCTACAATAGAGGAATCGTATTTTTGGGGCGATTTTGACGAAAATAGAGCCTTTCAAGGGCAGTTTGTTCATGAAATCTTCTTCCCTTTGCCGTGCTTTCGTGGTATAATGGTTAAGATTTGGCAGGTTTTCCGGCCCTGCAAAAGGGGCTCCTGCTAAGAGTACAGACAACGCCGCGGCTTTTTCCCCCAAAGGAGCCGCATGGGGTGAACGGGGTTGAACGAAGAATTCGGCCGGATCGTCCGGTCGGGAAAGTGTGGTAAAAGATGAAAAACATTTTGAGCAGCCTGTTCGGCAACTACAGCAAACGGGAGCTGAAACGGATTCAGCCCACTGTGGACGCCGTGCTGGATCTGGAAGACAAGTATATGGATATGAGCGACCATGAGCTGCAGCAGCAGACTCAGGTGCTGAAAGAACGTCTGGCAGACGGTGAAACCACCGACGATATTCTGCCCGATGCTTTTGCCGTCTGCCGCGAAGCCACCCGCCGTGTGCTGGGAACCCCTCACTTCCCGGTACAGATTACCGGCGGTATCGTGCTCCATCAGGGACGTATTGCAGAAATGAAGACCGGTGAAGGTAAAACTCAGACCGTGCTTCTGCCCGCTTACCTGAACGCACTGACCGGCAGGGGCGTCCATGTGGTTACCGTCAACGATTATCTGGCCCGCCGCGACAGCGAGTGGATGGGCAAGGTATACCGCTGGCTGGGCCTGTCCGTGGGTCTGATCTGCCACGATCTGCCCAATGACGAGCGGAAAAAGGCCTATGCCGCCGACATCACCTATGGCACCAACAACGAATTCGGCTTTGACTATCTGCGGGACAACATGGTCATTTACAAGGAGCGCAAGGTGCAGCGCGGCCATCACTTCGCCATCGTGGACGAAGTGGACTCCATCCTCATCGACGAAGCCAGAACCCCTCTGATTATTTCCGGACAGGGCGAAAAGTCCACCGAGCTGTACACCATTGCCGACCACTTTGCCCGCAGCCTGACCGTTACCCGTGTTCCTGACCTGAACGAAAAAGAGGACAACGACGCCCTGTATGCGGACTGCGATTATCTGGTCAATGAAAAGGCCAAGACCGCAACCCTGACCCCCCGGGGCGTGAAAAAGGCCGAGCAGTATTTTAACATTGAAAACCTCACCGACGCCAACAACATCACTTTGCAGCACCACATCAATCAGGCCATCAAGGCCCACGGTGTCATGCAGAAGGACATCGACTATGTGGTGAAGGACGGCGAAGTCATCATCGTTGACGAATTCACCGGCCGTCTCATGTATGGCCGCCGCTATAACGAGGGCCTCCATCAGGCCATCGAGGCCAAGGAAGGCGTGAAGGTTGCCCACGAAAGCAAGACCCTGGCCACCATCACCTTCCAGAACTTCTTCCGTCTGTACGAAAAGCTGTCCGGTATGACCGGTACCGCCATGACCGAAGAAGAGGAATTCCGGGAAATCTACAAGCTGGACGTGGTGGAAATCCCCACCAACCGCCCTGTCATACGAGTGGACTATCCCGACGTGGTGTACAAGACCGAAAAGGCCAAGTTCCGGGCAGTCATCGACGAGATCGAAGAGCACCACAAGACCGGCCAGCCCATTCTGGTGGGTACCATCTCCATTGAAAAGTCCGAAGAGCTCAGCGCACTGCTGAAGCGCCGGGGCATCAAGCATCAGGTGCTGAACGCCAAATACCACGAGAAGGAAGCTGCCATCGTGGCACAGGCCGGTCAGAAGGGCGCCGTTACCATCGCCACCAACATGGCCGGACGCGGAACCGATATCAAGCTGGGCGGCAACGCCGAGTTTATGGCAAAGGAAGAAATGCGCCGGATGCAGTTCAGTGAAGAGCTGATTGCCGAGGCTGACGCTTTCTCCGAGACAGAGGACGAGGAGATTCTGGAAGCCCGCCGGGTATTTGGCGAGCTGGAAGCCAAATATAAGGACCAGATCAAAGCAGCGGCGGAAGAGGTTCGGGAAGCCGGCGGCCTGTATATCATCGGCACCGAGCGCCACGAGTCCCGCCGTATCGACAACCAGCTCCGCGGCCGTTCCGGCCGTCAGGGCGACCCGGGCATGAGCCGTTTCTACCTGTCTCTGGAGGACGATCTGATGCGTCTGTTCAGCGGCGAGCGGATCAACGCCATTATGGACAAGCTGAACGTGGACGAGGACACCCCCATTGAGTCCAAGATGCTGTCCAACACCATCGAGGGCTCCCAGCGCAAGGTGGAAGGCCGGAACTTCGGCATCCGCAAAAACGTGCTCCAGTACGACGACGTGATGAACCGTCAGCGTGAAATCATCTATGCACAGCGCGACCAGGTCCTCAACGGCGAAAATATGCGGGAACAGATTCTCAAGATGATTGACGACGCCATCGAGCACAATGTGGGCCGGTATCTGCCCGACAACAAGGTTCACGACAGCTGGGATTTGCCGGCTCTGCGGGAACACTACATGGGCTGGATGATTACCCCCAACGAGTTTCAGTACACCAACGAAGAGCTGGAAAATCTGGAACCCGGCTATCTCACCGAAAAATTACAGGAACGCGCCCACATGATTTATGAAGCCCGTGAAAAGGTCTTCGGCGAGCGCATCATGCGGGAACTGGAACACGTGATTCTGCTGAAGAACGTGGATATCCTGTGGATGGACCACATCGACGCCATGGAAGAGCTGAAGCGCGGCATCGGCCTGCGTGCCTATGCCCAGCATGACCCGGTGGTGGAATACCGTCTGGAAGGCTTCGAGATGTTCGACGAAATGATCGCCGCCATCCGGGAAAACACCGCCCGGATGATGCTCACGGTGCAGATTCGCCGTCAGGAAGAGCCCAAGCGGGAAGAAGTGGCAAAGCCCACCGCTACCAGCGCCGACGGAACCGACACCAAGCGTCCTGTCCGGAACAGCGGCAAAAAGCCCGGCAGAAACGATCCCTGTCCCTGCGGCAGCGGTTTGAAGTACAAGAAGTGCTGCGGCAAAAACGAATAAGCGGAAAAAGAAAAGGGGCTGCCCGGTGCAGCCTCTTTTTGTTTGCCCGAAATCGGAAGATAACCGCCTTTCACAGGTTTGTCCGTAGGGGCGCACCTGTGTGTGCGCCCGCCATCTTTTGCCGGGTACAGGGCTGCGGGCGGCTAATAGCCGCCCCTACAACGCAGATTCCGGGTTTATCTGTAGGGGCGCGCATTGCGCGTCCTTTCTGGATATCTCGGAAAAAACGCGCAAATTTTCAACAGGTTTTTAAAAAACGGTGGAAAAGAAAAGGGAGCCGGAGTTCTCAAAAAGAGTTCTCCGGCTCCCTTGCTGTTTTTGTGAACGATTTCTCAGCCGATGCCGCCGTAGCAGAAGCCCAGAATCAGCACCAGGATGGTCAGCGGAACATAAATGAACCTGGCCGCAAACCCGAAAGTACGGCTCAAAGGCTTTTCCCGGCCGGTTTCCAGTTCCTCGCGAATCTTCCGATACCCCAGCACATAATAGATGGAAATGGCGCCCAGCACTGCGCCGGTGGGAACCACCACAATGGAGACGAAATCCATCCAGCTGCCCACCTTGGGCTCCGCTTCCAGGAACAATCCCACCGCCAGCGTGATTCCGCCGCAAAGGAGAACCGCCGCTTTTCTGGGAAGCCGGAACCGGTTCTGCCAGCTTTCAATGACGGCCTCAAACATATTGATGAGGGACGTGATGCCTGCAAAGGCCACGGACACGAAGAAGAACACGGCAAACAGATTGCCCATGGGGATTTCCCGGAAAATGCCGGGCAGGGTGATGAACAGCAGGGACGGCCCGGAAGTGGGGTCTACACCAAAGGCAAACACTGCCGGCATAATGGCCAGCGCCGACAGCATGGCGGCCATGGTGTCGAACAAGGCAGTCCGCAGGGAAGCCGCCGGGATATCGGCGGATTTGTCCAGATAAGCGCCGTAGACAATCATGCCGGAGCCGGTGATGGACAGGGAGAAAAAGGCCTGTCCCATGGCCATGACCCAGGTATCCACCTTGAGCAGGGCTTCCCACTTGGGGACAAAGAGGAACTCATAGCCCTCAATGGCGCCGGGCAGGAAGGCCACCCGCACTGCTACAATCAGGAACAGCACATAAAACAGGGGCATCAGGACTTTGCTCACCTTTTCAATGCCCCGGGAAACACCGGTGAGCACCACGGCGCACACCAGCGCCACCACCAGCACATGCCACGGCACGCTGCCAAACTCTCCCGTTACCTGTGAAAAATAGGCGGAGGCCTCTGTATTCAGCAGCTCTCCGGTGACGGAGCCCCAGCAGGAGCGCAGCACCCATCCCAGAATAATGGCATAGCCGATGGCAATGCCCAGAGAACCCAAGAGGGGAATCCAGCCCAGAATCTCCCCCGCTTTCCCCGCCTTTTCATTGCGGGAGAGAAAGCAGTAGCGATAGGAGCCCAGGGTACCGGTGCGGGCACGGCGTCCAATGGCGAATTCCGCGGAAAGGCCCACCCAGCCGAACAGGAACACAAACAGCAGATAGGGAATCAAAAAGGCCGCGCCGCCGTACTGTCCCAGCCGATAGGGGAACATCCAGATATTGCCCAGCCCCACTGCGGAGCCCACACAGGCGATGATAAATCCAAAGGAGGAGGTAAACCCTCCGTTCCGGTGCTTGCCGGAGGTTGAAGTTTCCATAAAATACCGATCCTTTCCCGCCCGGACGGCGGTTTTTGCGGGCAGAGCATGGGCAAAGCCCGTGAAGTTTTATTATACCACACCTGCGGCGGGTTTCAAGACGATTTACCGATTAAAAGCAATAAATTCCTGTGCTTTTCCGGAATTTAGTCCTTTTAGTCCTTTTATTCCTTTAATTCCCGGATGGATTTTGAAAATATTCCGGGTTCAGGTGCACCATGGTGGCAGGCCTGCCCCTTCCTCCTGTCCTGACGGTTTCCAGGGCAACATACCCCCGCTTTTCCAGCTCCCGCAGCCCCGGCTCCATGTCCTCCGCCCGGGAGAACTTCCCGTCACACATCCGCACCAGCTCCCCTTTGTTCAGCCTGTCCCCCTTCACGGTTTTCAGGTGTTTCAGAAGATACCGGGCGTCCTTTTCGGCGCGGGTATCCATCAGCCCCATCATCCGGAACGCCGCCTTTGCATGGGCAAGGAAGTATTCCCCAATCTGCTCCGCTGCCTCCATGGTTTCCAGCTCCATGGGAAGGCTGCCTGCACTCTCATCATACCGGCAGCAGTGGAGAATCCCGGCGATTCGCATCACCTGACCATGGTATTTCCCTGCCCAGTCCTGCAATTCCTCCAGCTCCTCCGGCAGCTGCCCTTCCAGCCGTTCCCCAAAGGCTCTGGCCTCCTCATAGGCGGCTCTGGAAAGGCAAATCTTCCCGGGCTGTGCAGGTACCGGAATGCTCAGCAGGGCATCCAGCAGGACTTCATACCCTTCCCGTACAAGAGGGGGAACCGGCTGGGTTTCAAACCGCCTTTCCCCCACCAGGGAAGGGGGCAGCGTATACAGGATTCTGGCAAGGAACCCCCTTCCCCGGAAGGTATCGTTCTCCATGACCGCCTGGAGCACCGAGGGCTGCACCGTCAGCAGCATGGTCAGACAGGGGCGGTCGATCTGTTCCGAAGGCCTGCCCTTCCGGTCAATCATCACCGGGTCGCCGGTAAAGGCTTTCAGCAGAATGTCAATGTTCACATGGTCGCTGTACTGTCCAGCCGCCATGTCGAACAGTCCGCCCTCCGAGCTGATGACCGCCATCCGCCCGCCGTTTTCCGCCAGCAGGGAGGTCAGGGCTTCCGGCGTTGCGTCATCCGCCAGCAGACGCAGGGGCTTTACCGGGGATTCTTCCAGCTCCATCAGCTCCCGCTCCTTGTCCAGCACCTCCTCCATATCGGCCTTGCCCTTGGCCGCCAGATCTGTCAGCCGGTTCACCGCCGACTGGAGAATGCTGTGCCGTGTCCGGTATTCCCGGATATCCCCTTCATGTTCCCGGTTATACCGGTCGGTAAAGCGGTACAGAGGGGCTGTCATAGCCTTCATCACCGGGCTTTTCCGCTCGGAGGGATTGGCGGTCTCCACCAGATAGAGGCTCAGGGGCTCGTCCCATCCGGATTTCACCTTGACCTCAAACTTCCCCTGTACGCAAACGGCGGCTACTGCCAGCGCTGCGGCAGCGGTCATATCCACGGGCACCTGCAAATTTTCCGCCGTGGCCTGTGCAAAGTCCCGAAGGGCCGGGGGCAGGCAGTCACTGGGAAAGGCCGGAAGCCCCCTGTTTTTTTTCATTTTCTCTCCGGGACTAAAAGGAATAAAAGGACTAAAAGGACTAAAATCGGATTTTGCCCGTTTCCGTTCCCCCTCTTCTCCCTGAATCACCAGTTCCAGCACCATTTGCTCAAACGCATCCTCGGGAATGTCCAGAGACAGGGCTTTCAGCCGCATCTGAGCCATCCGCCTGTAGACCACAAAGGGCGAGGAGCTGCTGTACAGGGCAACACTGATTTCAAGGGGAGAAATCCCGGTCAGCCCCTCCAGATACTCTTTGAAGTCCCGTTCGTTCATTCCGGATTGAGCCATACAATCACCTTCCTGTTTTTCCGGCTGTGCGCCGTTTTTTTCAGGAATTATTGTAAAGGCCTGTTTCCGGCGCGGCTCCCCTGTTTTTCCAAAAAAAAGAGGCCGCCCCAAAGGGGTCAGCCTCTCGTTTGGTGAAAAGGGAAATCCGGCACTCAGTCGGCGTATTTGTCGTCGTTCCAGGCGTACATCTTCCGCAGCTCTGCGCCCACGGTCTCCAGCTCGTGAGAAGCCTCGATGCGGCGGCAGGCGTTGAAGTGTGCACGGCCGTTCTTGTTCTCGGCAATCCACTTGCTGGCGAAAGTGCCGTCCTGAATCTCGGCCAGAATCTTCTTCATTTCCTTCTTGGTCTCGTCGGTAATCAGGCGCTTGCCGGTCTCGTAATCACCGAACTCGGCGGTGTCGGAGATGGAGTAACGCATCATCTTGAAGCCGCCAGTGTAGATCAGGTCAACGATGAGCTTCATCTCGTGGATGCACTCGAAGTAAGCGTTTTCGGGGGCATAACCGGCTTCCACCAGGGTTTCAAAGCCGGCCTTCATCAGAGCGGTCACGCCGCCGCACAGCACAGCCTGCTCACCGAACAGGTCGGTTTCGGTCTCAATCTTGAAGGTGGTCTCCATGATGGCTGCACGGGCGCCGCCGATGCCTGCGCCGTAAGCCAGCGCGGTCTCCAGGCAGTGGCCGGTAGCATCCTGCTCCACAGCAACCAGACAGGGAGTGCCCTTGCCCTCCATGTACTCGCTGCGCACGGTATGGCCGGGAGCCTTGGGAGCGATCATGAACACGTCCACGTCTGCCGGGGGCTTAATCTGGCCAAAGTGGATGTTGAAGCCGTGGGCAAATGCCAGGGCCTTGCCTTCGGTCAGGTTGGGAGCGATGTCCTTATAGTACATATCGGCCTGGCGCTCGTCGGGAATCAGCACCATGATGATGTCGGCGGCCTTGGTAGCGTCGGCCACGTTCATCACGGTCAGGCCGTGAGCCTCTGCGCGGGCACGGCTCTTGCTGCCGTCATACAGACCCACGATGACGTTCACGCCGCTGTCCTTCAGGTTCAGGGCATGAGCGTGTCCCTGGCTGCCATAACCGATAATGGCAACGGTTTTGTCCTTGAGCACATTGATGTCGCAATCTGCCTGATAATAAATCTTCGGCATAATCAGTACCTCCTGAATTCTGTGAAAAAATAATATATGGAAGCCGGGGAGCAGTTTGATACCGCCCGGCGGCCGCATTGGCAACTAAATGGTCAGACTTCTTTTTTCCGGGTAACAGCCGCACCCTTTTCAATGGCAATGGTGCCGGTGCGAACCACTTCCTTCACCCCATAGGGCTGAAGAAGCATCATCAGATTTTCCCCTTTTTGGGGCGTTCCCGCAAAGCGCAGGGTCATGGTCGTGGGGGAAACATCGATGACCCGGGCGTCAAACAGGTTGGCCAGCTGCAAAAGCTCGGTGCGCTGCTGGGCGTTGGCGGAAACCTTCATCAGGTTCAGCTCACAGCTGAGGAAATCACCGGCGGTATTCAGGGTCTTGACCTTAATGACCGGAATCACCTTGTTCAGCTGTTTTTCCACCTGCTCTACGATATGTTCATCCCCGTTGACCACAATGGTCATGCGGGAAATCTTCGGGTCTTCGGTGACGCCCACCGCCAGACTGTCGATGTTGAAGCCCCGGCGGGAAAACAGCCCCGCCACTTTGGACAGGACACCGGGCTGGTTTTCCACCAGAACGGAAAGCGTATATTTCATACCGGTTCCCTCCTTATATGGTGGGCGTGTCCGGGTCTACCCGGCACACCAGCACAAAGGGGCCCTTGTGCTCCAGCATTTCCTTTGCGATCTCCACCGCCTGCCGGTTGCTTTCCGCCCGTTTGGCGGGAAGGCCATAAGCGGCACACAGCGCCACAAAATCCGGATTTCCGTCCAGGGTGGTGGCGGCATAGCGGTGGCCGTACAGCTTATCCTGCAATTCCTTCACCATACCCAGACGGCCGTTTTCCATGATAATCAGCTTGATATCCACGCCGGTCTGGCACAGGGTTCCCAGTTCGCCCATCACCATCTGGAAGGAGCCGTCGCCGCACACCGCAACCACTTCCCGGTGGGGCTTTGCCAGCTTTGCGCCGATGGCGGCGGGAAGGGCGTACCCCATGGTTCCCAAACCGCCGGAAGTGAGGAACCGGCCTTCCTTCACGTTATAGTTCCGGGCACACCAGATCTGGTTCTGTCCCACATCCGCCACCAGAATGGCGTTTTCGTCCATGAGCTGGGAAAGGCTGCGGATAAAGGAACGGGGTTCCACCGCGTCCTCCCGGTCGGTTCCGTGGGGGACATAGTCTTTTTTCAAATCCACCACCCGCTTGACCCATTCGGGGCGGTCGATATAGTGGACTTTTTCCGCCATCTGGGCCAACACCTGCTGAATATCGCCCACGATGGGGATATCCACCGGCATGTTCTTTCCGATTTCCGCCGGGTCAATGTCGATGTGGATGATTTTGGCCTGCTCCGCCACCTGTTCGGGAGCCGCTACGGCCCGATCGCCTACCCGCGCACCGCACAGGATAATCAGATCGGCTTCGTGCATGGCCCGGTTGGCATAGGAACGGCCGTGGGAGCCGATCATGCCCAGATACCGGTCGCTGTCCATGGGCACCACGCCGATGCCCATCATGGTGGCGACGATGGGAAGGCCGCTGTTCTGGGCAAAGGCCTTCATTTCCTCTCTGGCTCCGGCCAGCACCACGCCGCCGCCGCAGCAGATCAGGGGGCGTTTGGCTTCCTCAATGGCCTGAATGGCTTTTTTTATCTGCAAGCCGTGGCCCTGGGTTCTGGGCTTATAGCCGATAATCTCGGCCTTTTCCGGATAGGAAAAGCGCTCCACCAGATTCTGCTGGATGTCCACCGGCACGTCAATGAGCACCGGCCCCGGCCGTCCGGTGGAGGCGATATGGAAGGCCTCCTTGAAGATGCGGGGAATTTCCTTGGTGTCCTTCACCAGATAGCTGTGCTTAGTGAAGGATTCACAGGCGCCGGTCACATCGGCTTCCTGAAACACGTCCCGGCCCAACAGCTCGGAATTCACCTGACCGGTAATGGCCACCATGGGAATGGAGTCCATATAGGCCGTGGCGATTCCGGTAATCAGGTTGGTGGCGCCGGGACCGGAGGTGGCGATGCAGACACCGGGCTTACCGCAGCTTCTGGCATAGCCGCTGGCCATGTGGGCTGCGTTCTGTTCTTCCCGAACCAGAACATGACGGATAGAAGACTGATACAAATAATCGTAAAAGGGACAGATCACCGCACCGGGATAGCCAAAGGCAATTTCCACGCCTTCTGCTTCCAGGCATTTCACCATCATTTCGGCACCGCTTATCAAAAAGCATCCCCCTCCTTCTTTTCGTTGGCCGCAATATATCAGACAACTCCGCTAGTTGTCTGATAAGCGGTTTTTCATCTATTATAGCTTTTTGTGCAGGATTCGTCAATGCTCCATGCAAAATTTATTCCAAACCCGGGCAATCAGCAGGCGCCCGCCTTCTCCCGGATTTTTTCCATCACGTCCCGCCAATGACCGGCAGCGGCTTTTTCATCGACTTGAGTGCAGACGCCGTCCCACACCACCCAGTTTCCGGCAATGCAGACGCCTTTGACCCCGTCCCCGCTTCCCTGGGTCACCAGATTATGCAGCAGGGCCGGATGGCCGGGAAAATCGGGATACAGGGCCGGTGTATCCAGAGAGAGCAGCACCAGGTCTGCCGCCGCACCGTCCCGGAGCCTTCCGCCTTCCGAATCTCCCAGAACGCGGCAGCCGCCCTGACAGGCCAGCTGTAAAATATCCCGTGCCCGGTACGCTTCCCCGCCGGGCTGTACCTTCATCAGGTGATAAGCGGTGCGGAGCACCTCCCACCAGTCGGTGGAGCCCCAGTCGGTTCCCAGTCCGCAGGGAATGCCCCGTTTCAGCACTGCCGGAAGATTCATGATTCCGGTGCCGGTGTACAGATTGCTGACGGGATTGTGCACCACACCCGCTCCGCTTTTGGCGATGATATCCCAGTCCCTTTCGTCTGCGTGTACACAGTGATACAGTACGTTTCGATGGGACAGCAGTCCCTTTTTCCAAAACAGTTCCGGGGAAGATTTGCCGCAGAAGTCCTCCGCCAGCTGCCGCCGGTAGGCGGTTTCCAGACAATGGCTTCCGAAAATCCGCTCCGGGAACCGGTCGTACAGGGATTTGACGGCGGAAAGGGCCTCTTCCGTCAAATCCTCCTCTTCCAGCAGATGACCGGCAAAGGAAACCAGGGAGGAATCCTGTCCGGCAAAATCGGGCAGAAGGCTGTCCGCGTCCAGCACACCGCGCATTCCCAGCCTTTCCAGCGCCCGTTTCTGGGCGGGAATACTGCCGTTGACTGCGCCGCCGTCAAAAACCCGGGTCACCCCCTGCTTCAATAGCTGCATATACTCAAACAGGGCGATAGCTTCCATTTCCTCTTCCAGCAAATCCTGTTCGATGACATCATACACCCGGGCCTGCATGGCGGTTTCCGGAACTTCTCCGAACCATTCGGTCAGGGGATGGTCGTGTTCCAGACCTTTTCCCGGCGTGGAAAGGCCGTGAAAATGGGCGTTAACCATTCCCGGAAGACACAGCATCCGGGAAGCGTCCGTTCCCTCTTTCAGGGTTCCCGGGGAATGAAGCCGGAGCGCTCCCCCTTCGATTTCCACGTCCCGGCGGTCCAGCGTCCCGTCCGGCAAAAAACAAAGGGTATTCAGAAGATTCATAGCCGTCCCCCCTTATTTCAGGGTATCCACCGCCATATTGGCGCAGGCGTTCAGCTCCATGCCCGCCAGATTTCCCTGTAAAAACTCACAGTACCCCTGAGACGCCACCATGGCGGCATTGTCGCCGCAGTAGCACAGCTCCGGCCGGTAGAACTTCCAGCCCCGCTTGCCGCATTCTTCCTGTAATCTGGCCCGCAGCAGCCGGTTAGCGGAAACACCGCCGGCAATGACCAGTTTTTCCGCGCCGGTCTGCTTGGCGGCTTCTACGGTATTGTGCACCAGGCATTCCACCACCGCTTTCCGGAAGGAAGCGGCCAGATCGGGAATACACAGCGTCTGGCCCTTCTGCTGGGCATTGTGGAGCTGGTTAATCACCGCTGTTTTCAGGCCGGAAAAGCTGAAATCCAGCGGCGCACCGGTCACGCTGGGCCGGGGGAAGGTATAGGCTTCCGGGTTGCCGGTTTCCGCCAGCTTGTCCAGATGGATACCGCCGGGATAGGGCATTCCCATGGCCCGGGCGGCCTTGTCAAAGGCTTCGCCTGCCGCATCGTCCCGGGTTCTTCCCAGAATCCGCAGGCGGGTATAATCCTCCACCTGAATGATGTGAGTGTGTCCGCCGGAGACCACCAGACACAAAAACGGCGGTTTCAGTTCCGGGTTGGTCAGATAGTTGGCGGCAATATGGCTGCGCAGATGATGCACCGGCACCAGCGGTTTGTCCGCTGCCAGCGCCAGTCCTTTGGCAAAGTTCACGCCCACCAGCAGCGCACCGATGAGGCCGGGGGCATAGGTCACGGCAATGGCGTCGATTTCTTCCAGCGTGCAGCCTGCGTCCTCCAATGCCTGACGCACCACGCCGGAAATGGCTTCGCTGTGACGGCGGGAGGCGATTTCCGGCACCACACCGCCGTAGAGCTTATGCTCCTCCACCTGTGAAGCCACCACATTGGAAAGCACCTTCCGGCCGTTTTCCACCACGGCGGCGGCTGTCTCGTCACAGGAACTTTCAATTCCCAAAATACGCATGGGTTCCTTCCTTTCTGCCCGTAATCCCTTCGGGCACGGGGATTCCCTCTGATTTGATTCCTTATTTTCTATTTTACTATAACCGCACACGGCATTCAAGGTCTGTCCGCCATCACCCGGGCCAGTTCTTCCATTCCCCGGGAAATCCGGTCCAAGGGAATCCCCGCAAAGCCCAGCCGAAGCAGGTCTTCCCCCACCGGGAATACCCGGATTCCCTTCTGCGCCGCCCGTTCCGCAATATCCCGGGCGCCGGGCACCTGAATTACCACCGCCAGCGCCGTTTCCAACAGGGCCATGGGGACGGTTTTCCCCAGCTCCTTCCGGATACTTTCCTGAAGCTGGCGGCTTTTCAGCAGATAGAGCTTCCGCATCCGGCGCAGATGCCGTTCCAGCTGGCCTTCCCGGATGTAATCTGCCAGCGCCAGCTGTTCCACCTTGGAGGAAGTCTGGTTATAGGCTCTGGCTCTTGGCGCATACCGGGTCAGGAGGGACGGCGGAAGCACCATATAGCTGATTCGCACACTGGGCAGCAGCAGCTTGGAAAAAGACCCCAGATATACCACCCGTTCCCGCCCGGAGCCTTGCAGCGCCGGAATGGGGCGGGCGGTATAGCGAAGCTCGCCGTTATAGTCGTCCTCCAGAATCAGGCCGTCCTGTTCCCCCGCCCACTGGAGCAGGGCAAACCGCCGGGAAGGGGGCATGGCAGTGGCCTGTCCCGTAGGGGCGGAAGGGCTGACCATCACCTGTTTCACGCCGCTCTCTTCCAGCGCGGATAAATCCAGCCCTTCCTGATCCCCCGGCAGCCGCACCGTTTCCACGCCGCAATCGTCAAAAGCCCGCTCCGCCTGTAAAAACCCCACCCCGTCCATGGCGATTTTTTTCTGAGGAAGCAGCCCGCAGAGAATGGTCAGCAGGGGCTGGATACCTGCGCCAATGACGATTTGCTCCGGGTCGGCTTTCACGCCCCGGGCACGGTAAGCATAAGCCGCCAGCGCTTCCCGCAGTGCCGGTTCTCCCTGAGGGTCGCCATAGGACACGATGGAGTCCGGCCGGTTGAGCACATCCCGGATGTGCCGTTTCCAGATGGTAATATCGGCGGTTTCCGCGTCAATCCGGTCGGTGCCGAAATCATAGCGCACCGGAACAGCAGGCGGTGTCTGCTTCCGGACCGTCACTTCTCCCGTCCCGGCTTTTTCCTGTAACCGGGCGGAGGCCACAAAATACCCCCGCTGGGGACGGCTTTTCAGATACCCCTCCACGCACAGCTGCTGATAGGCGGCTTCCACCGTGGTGCGGCTGACCCCCAGCTCTTCCGGCAGGCGGCGGATGGACGGCATCCGGGTACCGGAAGCCAGCGCCCCCGACTCGATGGCTTCCCGGATGGCCTGATACAGCTGCTGGTACAGCGGGGTTTCCCATTCCGGATGCAGCGTAACAAAGGACATGGCCCTTCCTCCTTTTCCAAAAAGTAAGACAGATTCAGTATACACCCTTTGAAAGAAAAAGAAAACTGTACATCTTATTTTTTTATAAACTGTGCATTTTAAAGTGAACAGATATGGGATATCATAGAACCACGCCAAAGGCAGAGACTCTGAATCCTGAAACGAACCCCGGTTTTCCGGTTATTTTCCAGCGAAAGGGCTGATACTCATGACGAAGCTTTCCAAAAAACAAAACAGCACCATTGTCAATATTGCGCTCACCGGTCTGATGGGTGCGCTGGTCTATGTCGCCACCATGTTCTTCAAGGTGGAAATCCCCGTGGGCGCAGACCGCACCATGATCGGATTTGCCAATGTATTCTGTGTGCTTTCCGGCCTGATTCTCGGACCCTTTTACGGCGGTCTGGCAGCCGGACTGGGCTCCTTCCTCTTTGACCTGACCGGAGGCTGGTTTTCCAGCGCCGGCGTTACCCTGATTACCAAAGGGCTGATGGCTGTGATCTGCGGCCTGATTGCCTGGAAGAGCAACGGCGAAGAAATCCGCCTGCCCCGTCTCATCACCGCAGCTGTCACCGGTTCTCTGGCCTACTGCGTCATGTATCTGGGCTATTCCTTCTTCAAGCTGGTTGTGGCGGGCAGCGCACCGGAAGCGGCAGCCATCGCCATGATGACCAAGGCAAGCGCCACCATCATCAACGCAGTTGTGGCCGACGTGATTGCAGTGCCGCTGTTTCTCACCATCCGCACGGCTTTGCAGCGGAACCACCTGTGGAAAGGCGGCAAACCGGGGCCTGCGGTCTAAAGCTTATTTGAAAAAATGTACGGCGTGGGGCGAAAAACTCGTCACACGCCGTATTTTTGTGGTATGATAGAAAGGCAGATATCAGATTCCCTGTTTTCCGAAAGGACGGTTTTCCATGAAAACACCCAGAGCAGCAGCCATTCATGACCTGGCCGGCATTGGCCGGTGTTCCCTGACGGCGGCCATCCCCATTCTTTCCGCCATGGGAATTCAGGTGTGCCCCTTCCCCACCGCCGTGCTCAGCAACCAGACCGGCTTTCCCCGGTATGAGCTGGTGGACCTGACCGACCGGATGGAAGCGTTCGGACAGTGCTGGGCGCCCTGGTACGGACGGTTTGACGCAGTGTACAGCGGTTTTCTGGGAAATCCCCGACAGGCGGAGATCACCCGGGGGCTGGTGGAAAAGCTCCGGGGCGAGGACACGCTGGTGCTGGTGGACACGGTTCTGGGCGATCACGGAATGCGGTACCCGATTTTTGACGAGGAAATGTGCAGCCGGGTGCGGGAACTGGCCTTTGATGCGGACGTGATTACCCCCAACCTGACGGAAGCCTGCCTGCTGGCGGGCGAACCGGCGGAAGCGGCACAGGATATGCAGTCCCGGGCGGAATTGATTCAGCTGGCCTCTTATCTGGCCTCTCAGGGCCCGGGCACCGTGGTCATCACCGGCATCCGGGACGAAGATCAGGTAGCCAATCTGGCCTATATCAAAGAGGACAGCCGGTGCTTCTGGGAATCCAGCCGGAGAATCGGCTACAGCTATTCCGGCACCGGGGATGTGCTGGCTTCCATTCTCTGCGGCGGTCTGGTTCACGGCCTGCCCCTGGGAGAAGTACTGCGCACGGCCTGCCGGTTTCTTGAAACCGCACTGGAAGAAACCGCCGAAAGCGGTTCTGACCCCCGGGAAGGCATCATTTTTGAGCCGTTTTTGGGACAGCTGACGGAGCTGGACTAGGCGCTATCCCGGTAAAAATTTTTCCCGGGATTTTTGAAAAAAATTTGAAAAAGCACTTGCATTCTGTCGAATTCTGTGGTATCATTGAGGAACCAACTCAGTTGGTGTCGATGATAACGAGGGTCCACCTGTTCCCATCCCGAACACAGAAGTT
>ERZ791934.1429-NODE-1429-length-22551-cov-13.772093_pt1 | contig 22551 bp, 23 predicted proteins | sample MGYA00510125_ERZ791934 | MGnify/ENA primary metagenome ERZ791934 (study PRJEB30046, sample SAMN00993240) | human gut metagenome | study: EMG produced TPA metagenomics assembly of the A metagenome-wide association study of gut microbiota in type 2...
AAACACGACAGAGAATAATCTCTAAACAAAATTGATTAGTAATTGTCGAGTTTGAGTAAAATTATTTTTGATAATATTATTCTGAATGGCAGGTATTTATTTTGAGTATCTGCCATTTCTTGTATTATATACAAATCGCAATAATAGGAGCATTTTTTGTTGCCAATAATATAATAAACATTATATTTATCAAAATAATACAAACGATTGACAATGTAAACCGAAAACGATACAATGATACTAAAGGAAGGTGATGATTATGGCAACAGTACCAACACAAATTAGGATCGATGAAGAGTTAAAAAAACAAGCAATGGAGTTATTTGGACAATTAGGAATAGATATATCGAGTGCTACGAATATGTTTTTAAGGCAATGTGTATTAAGAGGTGGTTTGCCTTTTAATGTAGAACTTCCCAAATATAAACCAGAAGTTATAGAGGCGATGGAAGAAGCTAAGAAAATCAGCCGAGATCCTGACACTAAGAAATATAATAGTTTTTCTGAAGCTTTAAAGGATATGGAATTATGACCTATCAATTAGTACTGACTGGTAAGTTTAAAAAGGGCTTAAAACGAGCGAAGAAACGAGGATTAGATATAGAATTACTGGATACCGTAGTAGACAAATTAATTCATGGACTTTCATTGGATGATAAGCACAGGGATCATGAACTAAAAGGAAGGCACACAGGATTTAGGGAATGTCATATCCAACCAGATTGGCTTTTAATTTATTTAATTGAACATGATATTCTAACTTTGACTTTAGTTGACACAGGAAGCCATTCTGATTTATTTGAAATGTAACAAGGTTTCTGGCAACATATTGGCAACAGAAAACCAGTAAGCCAGAATAAATGATGTAATTGAAGTAAAAAAGGGCGTGTATTTGCATATAAACTAAACAAATATAGTTAATGGAATGAACCGGCCCCCCAATGTTAGATACAAAAGCTAACATTGGGGGCCGGTTTTTATAATACAACATTTATCTTTGTGTCAGCTTTCTCTTACTGGCAATCCAAAGAAAATAAAAAGTATCAGTATTTGGCTGTCTCAGCAGTCATGGCAGTTGTTATTTTCTTTGCATTTAAGGTTTTTTTGAGAGTTCCGTTACCCGGCGGCATACTGTTTTGATATGTTTCAATTTATAAAGAGAGGAGAACAATATGTTATCGAATATAATTATGGGGTTTACGACGGCTCTTTCTCCGGCTAATCTGATTGCTGTCCTGGGGGGGGGGACCATACTTGGTATTTGCTTTGGGGCGATGCCCGGTCTGTCGGCTACAATGGGGATTGCGGTACTAATACCGGTTTTCCTACGGTGCCTACTCTGATTGGATTGTATTCGATTTCCCAGCTTTTGGGAATGATAGGAAATAAAGATGCAACCGTCAACATGGATAATGCATTATCCTCAATTAATAAATACAAATTCAGGCTAAGAGACATATGCTGTTATCCGTTGACCTACTTATGGTGCGGTATTGTCGGAGTCATCATCGGGATTATACCCGGCGCCGGAGGGAGTATCGCCGCTTTTATGGGTTACGATCAGGCGAAACATTTGTCAAAGCATCCGGAAAAATTCGGTACTGGATACCGGGAAGGTATCTCAGGACCTGAATCGGCTAATAACGGCGTAATAGGAGGCGCCTTGATACCGATGATGACTTTAGGGATTCCGGGAAATGCCGTCACGGCAATCCTTATGGGAGCCTTGATGCTGCACGGCCTGACTCCGGGAAACGATTTATTTACAGTTAAGGCGAATGTAACATATCCTTTTATTTTTGGATTGCTGGTGGCCGCCTTTGTTATGGTTATTGTAGGTGTGCTTGGCGCGAAACAATTTGCAAAGGTTAACCGTATACCACAGAATTTTCTCGCCAGCGGCATATTGGTTTTGACGGTTTTAGGCGCTTTTTCCTGTAATAATTCTTATGCAGATGTATTTATCATGCTGGGCTGCGGGGTACTTGGGTATGCGTTAAAATATATGAAAATTGATTTGTCTTCAGTGGTTTTGGGATATATTTTAGGACCTATTGCAGAACGTGGCATGGTTCGCACAATAATAATGGAAGGTTCTCTGGGAGCAGCGGTTATGTCAATTGTGACCAGGCCAATTTGTATTGCCTTAATCGTTATCTCCATTGTATCGCTGGCTGTTCCGATTTACAATAATTGGAAAGGTGCAAAGCAGACTGATTCAGAATATCTGTTATCAAAATAAGAAAGGGACTATAAATAAACTCCCCCAATAGAAAAATCGCTGAGGTTGTGAGACTTCAGCGATTTTTTTATATAACTAATTATGCGGCTAACTAATATTACCAATGATAATTATACTCAATACAAACGGCATATAAATACCCATCAATAATAATAAATCCGCGAGCAATCCGCCAGCCGGTACAAAACTGGCCGTCCCTTTCCGTGATTATTACAACGCCCCAGTACATCCCTGATAGTGAAGGCGGATTCCGGCCTGGTGCAGTAAATCGCTTCATAAAACCGGCAAAAAGCAAGATTTCTTCCGGCAAACCATGGTTTAGTGCGCGGATAGTTTATCTCTTCCTGAAGCGTAACCCAGAATATGAGATTTTGTAAATATTTAAGGTTACGGTCTTCATAATCGGTGAGGGTTCCGTTCTCGTAAATATCCTCTAAAAGCTGTTCCAGGACAGAGAAGGAGTACCGGTTATTGACAATCAAATTATGCAGAATTTTGCATATATCGGAGTGAGAGGGAACGGTCCCTCCCTGAATTTCCAAACGGTAATCTCCATTTTTCTTGTATCCCGGATAGTGGATGATGATATTGGAATATGCGGTAAACTGGCCCTGATTGTTGGGAGGACAATTGCATAAATTCAGCATGAATTGTTTCCCGCCGGAATAATCAAACTTATATGAGTCCATACAATGCACCCTTTCCGTTACCTTTGCTCTGCGGGCTAAGGGCAACTTTTTCTTTTGCTCTGCGGGCTTCTTACCTGGTATTATAGTATGGAAAACGGACAGAGTCAATCAAGTATGGTGTACCATACGCGGCGTAAAATCAGGCGGCATTACTGTTCACACCATGCCAAAAAGCAGCATGCTGTAAACTCTGAAGCGCCTTTGCCGAATTTTTTATCGTAAATCTCACGGACGATTTCCTGCACCTCCTCAGAGGATGGGGATCTTGTTAAATCTGATGTAAGGCGGAACTGTAAATCATCACTTTCTTTGAGAAGCTCATCCTTATTTTCCGCGAGTACATCTGCCTGCTCCATCAATTCAGAAAAATGTTCCAGGTTATATTTCATGGCCTCTGTGTATTTTTTAATGCGGGCAAGATTCCAGCCTGAGAGTTGAGTGGAAAAAGTTAAGAAAGAGGAGAATGGATTCAAAAAGTGAAACTAAATGCAAAGAAAACTTGACAGCTTTCCCTTCTTAACAGTATAATAAAGATGTAAAGAAAACTTGACAATTCCGCGGACAGAATTTCAGGGGTGAACAATATGGATAAAGATGAAATTTTACGCAAAGTGCAAAATCAAAAGGGGAATAAACCCGATGAGATGGAGCAGCAGGTCCAAAGGACGGGATGTAAGAATTCACTGACGGCAGGAATTGCCCTGTGCATACTTCTCACGATTGTAAAGCTGCGTGCGGGAGAGTCCTATTATGACGTTTACGCCGTATGGGGACTGATGGCCTGCGTTTACAATCTTTATGTATGGAAAGAATTGAAGGACAAAAGTAATCTCTTCCTTGGCGTGGCATGGGGAATCAGCTCTCTGTTCTGTCTGGTACAGTATGTGATTGGATTATTTTGACGGGTTTAACGATGGAACATGAATTAATACTGAAAAACCGGCTGAAAACAGCCAGAGCCGAACAAGGCATATCCCAGGGAGAGCTGGCGGCCATGGTCGGCGTATCGAGACAGACAATCAGCTATATAGAGACAGGCCAGTTTAATCCTACTGCGAAACTGGCCTTACTCCTGTGTATTGCATTAGATAAAAAGTTTGAAGAGTTATTTTATTTCGGTTAAGTTGACAGATTAGGATAGCAGACATTAAATAAAAAAAACAGGCATACCATTCTCAGTCGAACGATATGCCTGCTCTTGTTTATAAAATAGATATCCTCTGATGCCGTTTGCCGGTTATTCTTCTTCCTCAACCGGAGCTGCCTTTTGTTTCATCTGCTTCCTGAACGTCATCAGTACGGAGAATGCGGCTATCAGCAGGAACGCCAGTGAAATTGGCCTGGTCACAAACACGGACCAGTTGCCCGCGCTTGCCTGAAGCGCACGCCGCAGATTTTCTTCCGCCATAGATCCCAGAATGAAGCCGATGATAAGAGGCGTTGTAGGGATTTTTAATTTCTTAAACAGGATTCCCAAAAGTCCGAATCCCAGGACGCACCACACGTCGTAGATACGGGAGTTGCTTGAATACGCTCCGACCACGCAGCAAACCATGATGATGGGCAGCAGCAGGTGCTTGGGAATATCCAGGAGCTTAACAAAAATTCTCAGGCCGGCCCGCTCAAATATCAGCATAAATATGTTTGCCACGATCAGGGCTAGGAAGATACCGTATACAAATTTCCCGCTCTTCTGGAAAATCAGGGGTCCCGGAGAAATACCATGGATGGTCAGTCCGCCCAAAAATATAGCTGTCACTGTGTTTCCGGGAATTCCCATGGTGAGCAGCGGAATCAGGGAACCGCCGATTACAGCATTGTTGGAGGTTTCAGAAGCGATTATTCCATCAATAATACCGGTTCCGAACTTCTCCGGGTGCTTGGAAGAATTTTTTTCCGCCGTGTAGGCTAAAAGTCCTGATGTGGAACCGCCGATACCGGGCAGGATTCCAATTCCGATTCCGATGAGAGCGGAATGGATCATGTTGACAAACTGTTCCTTAAACTCCTTCAGGCTGATGCCGAATCCCTTCAGCTCATAGGATGTTTTGCTCATCTTGTCGGCCAGGTGTTTCCGGTCAAAGCCTGCCTTAATGATATCCGTAACTGCAAACACGCCTATCAATATTACTACAATATCAAAGCCGGAGAGAAGCTGGTACTGACCAAAGGTAAAACGGGTCAGCGCATCGATAGGAGCCATTCCTACCATAGAGAGGGCGATTCCAAATAGACCGGCGATAAGGCCGTTTATTAAGGAATTTCCCGATAAGCTGGCAATGATAGTCAGCGAAAAAATAGCGATGGAGAAATACTCCACGGGAGTAAATTTAAGCGTTACGGCAGCAAGGTACGGGGATATGAACATCAGAGCAAAGATACTGATCATGCCGCCGATAAAAGAGTAGAGAATGCCGACTCCCAGCGCTTTTCCGGCTTCTCCCTTATCTGCCATTGGCCCGCCGTCAAATACGGTGGAGATGGAAGACGGGGTGCCGGGGATTTTCAGCAGGATGGCAGAGATAAGTCCGCCTGAAATTCCTCCCAGATATAAACCAACCAGAAGTGAGATTCCGTTCATTGGCGTCATTCCGAAGGACATCGGAAGAAACAGAACCACCGCCATCGTTGCCGACAGGCCGGGGATTGAGCCGAATATGATACCGACGATTACGCCTATCAGTATGAGCAGCAGGCACATCGGTTGAAATACGAGAGTAAAGGCCTCTAATACCATTTTTCTTCCTCCTTCCTAAAAGCTGAGCAGTCCCGTGGGCAGCGGCATTTTAATGACATACACAAACAGTGCGTAAATCACTACCGGCGCTACTACGGAGATGATGCCAAACAGAATTAAGTTGCGGTTCTTTTCCGTACTCAACAGAGTAATCTGGAAAAAAAGATAGATGAACGTGGAGAGAATAAATCCCAAAGGCTTAAATAGTACAACATAGATAGCCAATAGGACGATAGTCAGTAAACCGCCCATTATGTCCTCGTCCGACTTTTTGGCCTCCTCTGACTTTTTAGATAAGAAGGTGAGGAGCAGCTTAATCGCAGAGATTACGATTATAGCCATAGCCACGATCTTGGGGACAAAACCTGACCCCACGTCCTTGTCCATCATCGAATGGATGGACAAGGACTGGATAAACATAAAGATACCGAAAATCAGGAAAAGCACCGAACACGCGTAATCCCTCTGTTTATTAGTCATTGGTGTGTACTCCTTTCTTCCCCCCTTACTGCCCTGCAAAGAATTCGGTCAGCCTTGCAACCTCGGCCTTGTCTTCCTCATTCATCTGAGCAGCGTCGCGGTAATATGGCACGGCATAATATTTTTCCAGAGTTTCTTTAAAGTCAGGATCCTCAGTTACTTCCTTAATAGCCTCGGAGAGTTTGTTTACAATTGCAGGATCCGCGCCCTTGGGAAGTTTGATTTCATAGTTCTTGGAAGAAACGATATCGTATCCCTGTTCTTTCAGAGTCGGGAATTCTTCCATACCCGGGCAGCGTTCTTCCGAGCAGACACCCAGCACAATAAAGTCGCCGTTCTCAACATAATCCTTGATATTCATATAATTGACAGCCAGAAGATCCACCTGATCCCCCATGAACGCTGCTAAACGTTCTGCTGTTCCGGTTCCTACGTCCAGCTTGTTCAGCTCAATTCCCATGCTCTGTTCAATCATTGCACAGACATAGTGGGTAACGCTTCCGTAAACCTGGGAGTACCTGACTTCGCCTGGATGTTCTTTAGCATAGGCTATCATTTCTTCAAGATTGTTCCATCCGGAGCTTGTCTTGCACACCAGCGTGTAGGTGTTGTCCTGTGCCACCGTAGCTACGTTTGTAAAGTCATCCGTATAAGAGAAATCCGCTGTTTTTGTAGCTTCCTGGACGAGAGACGCGCCTGTGTGGTTAAACAGGATGTTGTAACCGTCCGGCTTCTCGGCCATGATTGTTTTGGCGGCTACAATTCCGCTGCCTCCGGTCATATTAACAACTACGAAGGGCTGTCCGAATTTTTTCTCCAGCTTTTGACACATCAGACGGCAATAGGTATCAGTGTCTCCTCCTGCGTTATAGGGAAGTGTCACAGTCACTGCTTTCTCCGGCCAGGGTGTGTCTGCGTCGGCTGCCGCATTATCAGGCTGCTCCGCCTTTGTGTCTCCTGCCGCGGTATCAGCCGCTTTCTGCTGATCAGCGGGAGCCTCCTTTGCTCCGCCGGAACATCCGGCCAGGGCTGTCAGAGATAACAGTGCCGCCATTGCAATTGCTAAACCTTTTTTCGCTTTCATTACTTCTCCTCCTCTTTCTTGTTTCAGACAATGTCTTCTTTAGAATGTCATGTCCCGGTAGACAATTTCACCATTTTTGAGTGTTAGTACCGGATGAAAAATAAAGTTTCCTTTTCGGATGTTCCGGCTCTCGTCGTAATACGGCCGGTCTCCGAATTCATTGTACCGGGTTTCCTGTCTGACCACAGTCACATCAGCATTTCGTCCGGGAGCCAGCGTCCCGATTTCCCCCTGCATTCCCATAATTTTTGCCGGAAGCTCCGTACAGCGCCTGATGACCTCATATATATCCACGCCCATGTATGTATACTTCGAAACCTGCATGGCCAGATTAAACGAGGTAGGCCGCTGGTACATGCTGAACGCGGTCAGATCGGTCCCGATCAGGTCAGGAAGAAATCCCTCCTTCACGGCTTCCTCGCCCACATCAAAAGAGAAATGCGCCCGCGCGTCGGCCGCTTCAAACAGGATGCCCCGTTCCCTGGCCTGCCATGCCGCTTCCTTAACTAAGCCGCCGGCAAGAATTGTGTCGCCAATGTTTTGATACATATGGGAGAGAATATCTCCCGGCCGCAGGATGGACAAAAGCTCATCTATCGTTCCCGGCGGATCCGTACAGTGAACCATCACCGGAACCCCCAGGCTGTCGGCCAAATCAACGGTCCGGCGCAGCGGCTCATACCCTAAGCTCCCCACTATGGACTTGCTGGTCCGAAGCTTCAGGCCCAGCAGCTCGTCTCCGTATTCTGAAAACAACCGCTTGATTTCTGGGGCGTCAAAGTCCTTCGGATCCACGTTTTCCAGATTTGGCAGCGTGGACAAGCCGGCGGAGCTGACATTTAAGTAGGCCTTTGTTCCCAGGCGCCAGCTTTTTATCACAGGGCGGTTTTTCTCATAGGTACCGCATCCGGTGCTCCCTGCGTCCACCGCTGTGGTGACGCCGGAAGAAAAACATACGGCTTCAGCCGGAATTCCGTTTGGGATAAGCGGATACAGGTGGGTGTGATGGTCAATCCAGCCCGGGGTAATGATACAACCCGCAGCATTGATAACCTGCTTCGCCGACCCTGTTTCCTCCCTGCCGATCTTCTTGATTTTTCCTTTGTGGATAACGACGTCCGTCCGTTCCCGAACCTGATTGGCCGGGTCCATGACAAAACCATTTTTTAAAATTACGTCGTCCAATTTCATCCCCGCCTCTCTCTAGCTGGTTTTGTGAAAAATGTTTACTTTACACGGATTTTCTCTCTTTTTTTTGTGTAATTGTATTGTATATATTCTGTAGAACAAAATCCAACAAAGAAAATTTCCGATTATGACAATGATATTTTGTTAAGGATATTTTCTTCCTGTTTTGTGCTGCTCTGATAAAGGGGAAAATTGGGGGAAAGCCTGCGCTTATGATGTTTATGCCGTAGGAGAACGGATGGCCTGCGTCTATAATCTTTATATATGGAAAGAATTGAAGGTCAAAAAATTTGAAGAATTATTTTGCATTATTTTATTTTGCTGAAATTGCTAAAGGAACCATGCACCAACGAATCATTGGTGTACGGTTCCTTTTTGTGTCCTTAATCTAAAAACTGTTCTCCGTATCCGTAATGCTCAACCACATAATCGATATCCTTATCACCCCTGCCGCTTAAGCATACCAGGATGGAGCCAAGTTTTTTCTCTTTTGCCCTGCGCATCGCGTAAGCGACTGCGTGGGAGCTTTCGATGGCCGGAATGATTCCCTCATACCTGGACAGCTTGAAGAAGGCCTCCATGGCCTCCTCATCCCCCACCGTCTCATATTTAACACGGCCAAGATCATGCAGGAAAGCATGTTCCGGTCCGACAGACGGGTAATCCAGGCCGCTGGCAATGGAATAAACCGGAGCCGGTTCACCGTTTACATCCTTCAGCATAATACTCTCAAAGCCGTGCATGATGCCTTTTTCACCGAATTTCATGGAAGCGGCATGGTCGCCCAGAGTCTCGCCTCTTCCCAATGGCTCGATTCCTGTGATGTCCACGGGATCATCCAGGAAGGGAATGAACATGCCGATGGAGTTGCTGCCTCCGCCCACGCAGGCGCACACCTCATCCGGGAACATGCCTGTCATCTCCAGGAACTGGTCCCTTGCCTCATATCCCACAACGGCCTGGAAATCACGTACCATCAGAGGAAATGGATGGGGGCCTAAAGCGGAACCGATGCAGTAGATGGAATCCTTGTAGTTTTTAGCATAGGATTCAAACGCGGAATCCACGGCCTCCTTTAAGGTTTTAAGACCATGGGTAACGGGAACGACCTTCGCCCCAAGAATTTTCATTCTGGTTACGTTGGGGGCCTGCTTTGCAATATCCACCTCGCCCATGTGAATCTCACAGTCCAGACCGAAGAAAGCGGCGGCCGTCGCAAGGGCAACACCGTGCTGTCCGGCGCCGGTTTCTGCGATCAGACGTTTCTTGCCCATAAATTTGGCAAGAAGGCCTTCGCCCATACAGTGGTTTAATTTATGCGCGCCGGTGTGGTTTAAATCTTCGCGCTTCAGGTAAATCTGGCAGTTTCCAATCTTTTTCGACAGACGTTCACAGTGGTAGACGGGCGTGGGCCGGCCCTGAAATTCCTTGCGTACTCTGCGCAGTTCATTGATGAACTGGGAAGAATGGCAGATAGTCTGGTAGGCATCTGCGATTTCTTCAAAAGCCGGAAGCAGTTCTTCGGTCAGGTAAGCTCCGCCGTAAGGTCCGAATCGGCCGTCTTTATCGGGATAATGCTTTAAATAAGTCCTGTAATCCATATCCTTCTCCTTTAAGTGTATGATGTGATTATTATAACTATAATTTTAAGACATTTCAATCATATTCGGCGCTATGGTGGTTACTGTTCAGACGGTTATGTCCCGCGAGGTGTTTTCGTGCGTTTTCTGCGCGAAAAACCCGAGTTACATGGCGCGAAACTGCGTTTTATGCAGTTTCTGTGCATCGCGAAGCGTGTTATTGTTTACATCATGCCGCTTTTTGGCATGGTGTGAACAGTAACCTATGGTGAGAACGTAATGCGGGCAGCGTTCATGGTATCTGTAACATTTACCGCAGATGTGATATAATCCATTTAATCATTTAACAGAAGAAACGGAGATGGAGATACCGATGAAGCTTAGCGACATTAAAGATTATTTGAACACGCTGCTGGCATCTTTTTCAGCAGTTCTGGACCTGGAACTGACCATCCTGCGCTCGGAGCCGCTGGAGCGAGTGGCGGCCACAGGGGAATGGTATAATTCGGATATAGTCTGCTATGAAAACGGCCGCCTGATCCCGCAATGGCAGAACAGCTATACCATGAAGGTAATTGAGACGGGCAAGCCGGTGGTCGCGATTGACACGAAGGAATTTGTGTTTGCTTTTCCCAATATGAGAAAAAGTGTGGACAGCCGTTTTTATTCCGTACTGGCCTATCCGATTAAAATGCGGGGAGAGCTGGAGGGAGTAATTGTCATTGCTTCCTTTGACGAGGAGCAGCACAAGATTATCGTGGAAAAACAGCAGCAGTTAATGGTTTACTTAGAGCGGATTTCCGATTTGATCTCAAGCAAGCTGGAACAGGAGATACTGATTGAGCAGACGCAGATTATGAATAATCAGTTAAATTCCGTCATACAGGCAATGGAGGACGGGATTCTTTTGTATTCACCGACGGCAGGGATATGCCAAAGCAATATGTACGCCCAGAAATACCTCCATTTCAGCGACCCTGATTTAAAGGACGCCCTGCTGGCGGAGGTTGTTACGGTGGCGGCCCAGACAACAGAGGAACAGCCAATCCTGATACGGGAAATACATAAAAATATTGACGGCTTCCAGTATCTGCTCCAGGTAAAGACGCGGTTTATCAGGGACAGCGAGGGAAGCGTCCTCTGCATTATCAACCCATTCTCCCAGATACAAAACAGCATCACGCAGAATGAACAGGAGGGGCTTGGGGTCGCGCAGAAACTCGTATTTTCAGGCAAGAAAATGCGGACGCTGGTGAATCAGGCTAAGATAGCGGCACAGCATGCATCCAATGTGCTGATAACAGGGGAAAGCGGAACAGGAAAGGAGATGTTTGCGCGCCTGATTCACTCGGAGAGTCCCAGGAAGGCGCACCCGTTTGTTGCGATGAACTGTGCGGCAATTCCTGAGTCCCTGATGGAAAGCGAGCTGTTCGGCTATGAGGAGGGAGCGTTTACCGGAGCAAGAAAAGGCGGAAGAATTGGAAAAATCCAGCTTGCCAACCATGGAACCTTTTTTCTGGATGAGATCGGCGATATGCCTCTGTATCTCCAGGCTAAACTGCTCCGTGTACTGAGTGAGAGAAAAGTGGACCGCATTGGGAGCAGTTCCAGTTCGCTTATCAATGTCGATGTGAGAATTATCGCTGCGACGAACCGGAACCTGGAAGAGATGATAGAGCGGAAGGAATTCCGGGAAGATTTATATTACCGGCTGAATGTCGTTCCGCTCCATCTTCCGCCGCTGAGGGAACGCCCCGACGATATTCCCTTTTTGATTCAGCATTTTATCGCAAAGTATAATAAGATTCTCGAAAAGGAGATAAGAACGGCCTCCGCGCCGGTCATGGAACTGATGATGAAGTACCGTTGGCCCGGCAATGTGAGGGAGCTTGAGAACAGCATCGAATATATGATGACCTTTGAAAAAAGTCCTGTCCTGTCGCTGGAGGCCACGCCTCAAAAAATACTCAGTATCAATAATGAGACTGGAAAAGGCTGCCACCGGACCGGCGGAGAAACATCCTGTCTGCCGTTAAAGACCAGCCTTCGGATGAAGGAGCAGGAGATTCTCAGAACTATGGCGGCCCGCTATGGAGGGCATCCCACGAAGGAGCAGGTACGGGAGATTTGTAAGTATCTTGAGATCAGCGTCGCATCTTATTACCGGAAAATAGGAAGCGCGGCACAGCATGAATAACGGAAATAGAGGAATGGTCTGAACATCTGAAATACAGATGCTCAGACTGTTTTTTTGTGGCGGTGACCTGTACACAGAGCGGGCAGGTTATCATTTAACAGGAAATTTCTCCTGTCAAATAAAAACGGTCCATCCCTCGTTCACACGTTTTAGCCTTCCATAGTCTCAAAAATGAGAATTTATCCGGCAGATAGTCTTAAAAATGAGACTAATAGCAGCGGCTCATTGACGGTAAAAGGTACAGCCATGTGCAATATACACAATGTTAATTCCATATTTCTAATTTTTCCGACAAAAAACTATGCATAATCGATAAAAAATCTGTCAGATTCAGAATTGGCATGCAGTTTGCTTTATAAAAAAGCAAAGCATAAAGTGCTGAAAGTCATTTAAAATTTTTATTTCTGAAAGGAGAAGTATTATGCAGTACAAATTGAGAGACATGTCATGGAGTGAGTTCGCACAGAGAAGCAAAACAGCAAAAACGATTATCCTTCCGTCGGGGGCCTGTGAGGTATACGGCCCGCATAACCCGCTGGGAGCCGACATACTGGTTGCGAAGAAGATGTCCGAAATGCTGGCGGAGCGTATAGACGGTATCGTCGGCCCATGCCTTGAGGTGGGACAGTCCAAGAGCCTCACGTCCTTTCCGGGCACGATTGCGATTTCCGGGGAGACCCTGAAGGCTGTATACAGCGAAATCATTGCGGAGTTTGTGCGTCTTGGCTTTAAGAACTTCTTTATTGTCAACAACCACCTTCACAACACACAGCCGCTGAACGAGGTTTTAGAGGATGCAAGAATTAAGAACGGTATTAAATACGCACAGGTCGGCGTATGGCAGTATCTTCCGGCCGTATCCGATAAGACCGGCATGTGGGAGACACCGGCGCCGCACGCCCATGCAAGCGAAGCCCAGACTTCTGTTCTGATGTATTTATTTCCGGAGCTGGTTGATATGTCCAAAGCGCCGAATACACCGATGATGTTCGACGACAGATGGCCCGCAATTATGAAAAGCGTTCCGTACAGCAGCATGACCGACAGCGGAACTCTCGGAAATGCGCAGTCCGCCACGGCCGGGAAGGGAAAAAGGGCTGTGGAGCTGATGCTGGCTGAGATGGAAGACTGTGTAAGAAATTACCTTGAGAAATAAATATTTACAAAAAGGAAAAGGAGAAACAGGTATGAAAAAAATACTTTCTATAGCATTAACGGCAGCTATGCTTGGATGTCTCTGCGCATGTGGAAGCAGTTCCCCGGCGCCGGAGACAAAAGCTTTGCAGGCGGAGGGAACCGGTGAAAACGCGGCTGCCGCAGACGGGAAAAATTATGATAAAGTTTCCCTGAAGCTCAGCTACGCGACCGGTGATACCGGGATGGACGGCCTTACGGCAATCGAATTTGAGCGTCTGGTTGAAGAAAAAAGCGGCGGCCAGGTACAGATTGACCGGTTTCCGAATTGTCAGCTGAGCGGCGGTGATATGGTACGCCACGTCGAGATGATGATCGCCGGAGGCGCCTTTGAGCTTGCTATTATCAGTGAGAATTCCTTCTCCGATGTGGATCAGACTTTCCAGGTTACTTCCATTCCTTTTACATTTGCAAACTATGATCAGGCATGGGAAAAAGCCGATTCCACCGGAGGTGAGTTCAGTAAGGAGCTGTTTTCAAAGTACGGCGTTGTCTATTTGAGTACCTTCCCGAACGGCATTATGCAGTTTGCAAACAACAAGCGCGAGCTTCACACGCCGGCCGACATGGTAAACTTGAAAATGCGTACTTACGGCGATCTCCAGATGTCTCTGATGCGTTCCCTCGGCGCAGATCCGACACAGCTTAGCTGGTCCGAGCTGTACTCCGCATTGCAGACCGGAGCGGTGGACGGTAATATGAACGGCTATCAGACTCTGTATTCCGGTTCCCTGCACGAGGTGCAGCCGTATATCACCGAAGTGAATGCAACGCTTTCGCTTTATGATTTCCTGGCAAATCAGGCGGCGTGGGACAAATTAAGCCCGGATACCCAGGCGCTTCTCCAGGAATGCGCAGAAGAAGCTGCAAAATGGGGCCGCGATTACATGAGCAAGACGGAAGCGGAAGTCAAAAAGGAAATGATCGACTACGGTGTTAAGGTTTACGTTCCGACAGCGGAAGAGCTGCTGGCATTCAAGGAAGGAGCAGCGCCTACTATCGAAGAATACAAAAAGATCGTCGGCCCGGAAGCATGCGCGGCCTGGGGCGTAGAATAAAAAATGAATGAAGGGGACTCTATGAAAAAAAATACAATCAGCTTTGAAGCGGTAATCGTGGCATTTGTAATGCTTACCATGCTTATATTAGTGTTCCTTGGTGTTATTTCCAGATATGTACTCCACTTTTCCTTTTCCTTTACCGAGGAGCTGGTCTGCGCGATGTTCGTCCTCCTTTCCACAATGGGAGGCGCGCTGGCCAGCAAGGAGAACGGCCACTATACGCTGGATTTGATAACCGGGATGATGAAGCCGAAAATGAAGAGAGTATTTTTAATAATTGATACACTGCTTACCTGTGCTGCGGCTTCCGTATTATTGTATACAGGAATTATTATGGTGAAGAGCCAGATGAAAATCGGCAGCCTGTCGATTGCCTTAAAGATTCCAAACTGGGTATACGGTTCGTTCGTGCCCATTGGCCTGGCGTTTATCCTGTACCGCAGCATTCAGTTTATCGTTCAATTGCAAAAAAAGTCAGAGGAGGATGAGAAATGACTGCTGTAACCATGCTTTTGGTATTCTCCCTCTGTGTAATTATCGGCGCGCCGATTGGGACGGCCATGTGCCTTTCCAGTGTTTCGGCGCTGCTCACTTCCGGGATGGGGCTTTCGATGGTTCCGTTTAACTATTATGCTTCCATCAGCAAATTCCTGCTCCTGGCGATACCATTTTTCATTTTAGCCGGAAACATTATGGAGAAAGCCGGAATTTCTACCAAGCTAATTGCATTTGCCCAGTCCTTTGTGGGACATGTTAACGGAGGACTGGCTCTGGTATGTGTACTGGTGGCATGCTTTTTTGCCGCGATTTCCGGTTCCGGGCCCGCCACGGTAGCGGCTCTCGGAGGAATTATCATTCCGGCGATGACGGCCGTGGGATATTCCAAAGGTGACGCGTCTGCCTTGATGGCCACTGCCGGAGGGATTGGAATCATCATTCCGCCCTCTATTTCCTTCGTTGTCTACAGTTCCATTGCCAATGTATCGGTGGGAACTTTGTTCATGGCCGGTATTGTACCCGGTCTCCTCATGGGCTTTTCTCTGTTTGCAGCGTCTATGTGGGTTACGAGAAAGAGCAGATTGCTGCGCGCTCCGAAAGCCAGCGCGGCAAACCGGTGGGCGGCGTTTAAGGATGCGTTCTGGGGCCTTATGATGCCGGTTATTATCCTGGGCGGAATTTACGGAGGGATCTTCACGCCTACCGAGGCTGCCGCTGTTGCCGCTGTTTACGGGCTCTTCGTCGGCATGTTCATTTACAGGACACTGAGGATGAAAGAATTGCTGGCAATCGTTGTGGATTCCGGCAAGCAGACCGGGGCGGTCATGTGGACGGTGGGAAATGCGGCGCTTATGAGCTGGGTACTGTCGGTTTCCGGTATCTCGGGAGCACTGACAGACTTTGTGGTCCGGATTTCAGGCGGCCATACCGTTATCTTCCTGATAGTTGTAAATATCGTTATTCTGATTGCGGGGTGCTTCATTGACGGCAACTCCATCATGTACATCTTTGTGCCGATCTTCCTGCCGGTTGCGCTGACGCTTGGCTACAATCCAATCGTACTCGGCGTCGTCCTTGTTATGAATGTTGCAATCGGAATGGTTACTCCGCCGGTTGGCTGTAACCTCTATGTTGCCTGCGGAGTGTCGGGCATCCAGGTTAAGGAGATTGTAAAGCCGGTTATTCCGTATATTGTTGCCAGTATCATTACACTCCTGCTTGTAACTTATATTCCGCAGATTACGCTGTTCCTCCCGAGGCTCCTCGGGCAGATTAGCTGAGTCTGGCGGCGCGAAGCGATGAAAAGTAAACTTTGCACCACAATCAACGGCGTTTTTTGCCGTTTCGATGCATTATTTGTAGCAGTTTGGCCGGAGGCTGAACTGTAACAATCTATCCGATAAGAGAGGTAAGAATTATGAAAAGTAAATTTGTTTTGGCCCAGCTTGACCAGAAGGGATGGCCGGAGGAGAACCTGGCTAACGCAGAAAAAGCGGTGGCTGAAGCGGTGGAGCGTTATCAGCCTGATATGATGATTTTTCCGGAGTGCTTTATGAGCCATTTTCCGACCGGCACCGACCGGGCAGTCTGCCTGGGAACTGCGCAGACGCTGGATGGTCCCTTTGTAACAGGCATGAGAAAGCTTGCCGCGGATAACGGCATCTGGATTATTTTCGGTATGAATGAGAAGGTTGAAGATCCGGAGGATGACCGCAATTATAACTGCACCGTGGTGATAGACGATAAAGGGGAGATTGTATCCACCTACCGAAAAACACATCTCTACGACGCGTTCGGCTATAAGGAATCCGATGATAACAAACCGGGCGACAAGTTCTTCGAACCGATTGATACGCCGTTTGGTAAAATTGGCCTCTTTGTATGCTATGAGGTCCGTTTCCCGGAGGTGGCCAGGTACCAGCGCTCCAAGGGAGCGGATATCATCATTATGCCGACTGCCTGGGTGCCCGGTCCGCTCAAAAGCTCCCAGTTCCGTACCCTGATTTCCGCCCGTGCAATAGAAAATACCGTTTACATGGCAGCCTGTGATCAGGTTGGAGAAAACGGCATGGGTGAGAGCGTTGTTGTTGATCCGATGGGGGTTGTCGTGGCCGGCGCCGGTGAAGTTGAGACATTGATTTGTGCTGAGATTGACACGGACCGTATAGAGAAGGTCCGGGCGAAGCTGCCGGCCTATAAGGATCGGCGGCCGGAATTATATGAGATTTAGCTGCGGCCGGGAGTCGTCCGGCGTAACAGTTCATGCTGTCTGAACTGTTACGATCCGGCCGCACTGAAAGCAAAATACACATGCTGTCTAAGCAATTGTCTGTCTCCATAAAACAATAGAAACTTCAAATTCAGGATCTCCGGGAGCCAGATAGAACTGCCCTCCCTTTTCATTCACAAGATTCCGGACGCTGGCAAGTCCGATGCCGGGGCCGCTGTGCTTGGATGAGTATATCTGCCCGCCTGGAGCTGAGGCATGGAAATTACCGTCCCAGTTATTCCTGACGCTGATAAGCAGATTACCTGAGGCAATTCTGGAATGCACCTTGACGGAGCGTTTTTCATATGGCAGCTTTTCTGAGGCATCTATGGCATTTTCAATCAGATTGCCAAAGAGAACACCGAGATTCCAGCCTTCCAGTTTCAGCTCCCGGGGAAGGGAAACCTTCAGCTCCAGGGGAACTTGTTTCTGCATGGCCAACTGCCGGTAATAAGACAGAACCGCGCCGGCAGCCTGATTTTCACAGAGAAACAAAGAACCGGTATCTGCGGGAGCAGACGCAAAACCGTCTAAATACTCCGCCAGGTCCTTGTAGCGCTGATGACCTGCCAGTTCTCTGAGTGTGTTCATGTGATGGCGCAGATCATGGCGCATCCGGCGCGTTTCTTCGAAGCTGTCGGAAATCAGGCGGTAATTTTCTTCCTGTAAAGAAAACTGGCGTTTCATGTGACGGATATTTTCCGACAGCACAGCCCGCTCCGTGCTTGCTTTGACCATATCGTACCATAACCCGCCGGCCAGAAGAATAATGAAAATAAAAGCGGCATTTTCTGTCTGCCAGCCAAAACGCACCGGCTCAAACACAGGGGCTGCTTCCTGGCAGAACAGCCCGGCCGCTATGGCGCACAGCCCTGAAAGAAGGAGGCAGTTCATGGAGTCGGTCTGTTCACGGTTCAGCATTGCTGTGATGATAAGCCAGCCGAAAAGTATCATTTTGATGCAGCCCAGCACCAGGGAATAAACGAGCATGGCATTCAGACTGTGCCCCAAAAGCGGGGGTACAGCCAGAACCAGCAGGACCGGCGCCGCGCTGAAACCGAGAACGATCCGCCGCGGCCGGCCGGTAATATTACAAAGTGTACAATGCAGTGAGGCGGCCGCAGTCAGGAAGAGATAAAAGCTGATATCTTCTAATCGGTATGACCAGAATCCGGCCCCGAACAGATGGAAGAGCGGGTACGCAGCAAAGAGTGAAAAGGAGAAGCTTGTCAGGGCAAAAAGGACCATTCTGTTTCTCTCAGCTCTTATTTTCAGACCAATCAGGAGATAGAGCAGCCCTACCGTAAAGGAAGATACGACCATGAGACCGGTCCGCAGGAATCGGAACGAGATAAGATCCGAAACTGCATTTACGGAGCCGAAGGCGGGAGGATAGACCATTCCGCTGTAATAATGGCGGGAATCGGCAGCCTGGACTACGATCTCCGCTTGTCCGGCCGCCTGAAACGAAAACATGCCGGTTCGGACAGAGGGGGAGGCTAACGGATTATCCACATCGCCGAGACGGCTGGCCAGACTGCCGTTGATCCAGACCCGGGAGGAGGAATAGATTTCAGGCAGTTCTAAAGCATACGTTTTTTCTTCCTGCGGGAGCAGGACGGTCAGGCGGTAAGTTGCGCAGCCGTGGGGTAAGGATCCCCTGCCGCCTGCCTCAAAGCCTCCGTATTCTCCAAGATAAGTATAGAACGGTTCGTGTCCGTCAAATTCTCCGGGGGCCAATAGCTGCTGGGGATAGAATTCCCAGCCGTAAGTCAGGATGGTCAGAATATCGTCACGATTTTCCCGGCTCAGGTTAAGAATGCCGTGTGAACCCTGAATGCCGGGAAAGCGGTATTTATTGTCAATGCGGTACTGCAGCGTAAAAAGGACAAAAGCGCAGAGGAGGGCGGCTGTCAGATAAAGAAACCGTTTTTTGTAAGTTTTACTATTGATATTACCGCCTCCTTATCATCCAATAGCCGGCCAGGCCGCCCAAGATGAGTGCGCCCAGGCCGATTAGCTGCCTGAAAACTGTGAATGTATCAATCGTTCCGGAGCCCGGTGATACTGTTTCAGGCAATTCACTCACTGTAGCGGCCGTCTGAGAGGCGGCCGCTTTGGGTGTGCTTTGTGCCTGACGTTTGACGGCTCCTTGAGAATGCTTTACACCAGACGGCTTTGCGTCCGATCTGTTTTTGGAGATTTCTTGTTTTGACAGTGAAAGGCCGGCATCCCGTGCGGCTGAAAACGGGAGCGGGTCAGGGCGGACAGTCCCGGGGCCGGTTTCTCCGGTCCTATCCGCTTCCTCACCGGAGCCGTTGCCGCTGTTATCGCCGCTGCTGGTATTGCCGTTATTGTCGCCGCTGGTATTGCCGTTATTGCCGCTGCCGGCGCTGCTGGTATTACCGTTATTGCCGCCGTTACTGCTATTACCGCTGCTGCCGTTGCCGTCTCCGCTGTCGTTCCCGCCGCCGTTATGATTGCCTTCATCCGCGTCACCGGGCCCTGTTCCAGGGGGCTCGCCGCCGGAAGGCTCATCAGGTTCCGGGGCGATGACGGGCGGCTCCGGCTCTGTACCGGGGGGCTCCGGTTTTATATCCGGAGAATCTGTCACGTCCCCCTCGAACAGGCCTTCAGGCGGCTTGGACCACCGCTTGCCGCCTCCCCGATCTCCGCCGGAAGGATGACCGATATTGACACCGGTAGGCTGGTGTTCGATGGTCAGCGCGGTGGAAAAAGGTGTAATATCAGACCGGTTTTTTTGTTCCACCTGGAATGAGTATCCCTGCCTCCTGAGGAGTGAATTCTTTAATTGGGAGACGGACAGAGAGGTTTGGCCCAGCTTTACATTGGAAAGTCCGGTAATATCATACCAGTTCAGGCCGGCATCATATGAACACCAGACTGTCAGGCCGGACAGTTCCTCAAATTGAAGTTCATCACTATATCCTTTATAAAAGTCGAAATAAACGGTCTGGTTTTTTAGAAGCCGGTTCCAGTCGGCTTCCATGATAAAGTCGTCGACCAATGCATCGGAAATTACGGAGACAGTGAGCGCCGGGACAGGCATCGATTCAAAATCGAGAAGAGCTCCGTATTGCTCCATGGTTTCACCGGAAAAGGTTCCGTAAATAACGGTGTCACCGACCAGGCTGCAGTCAACCGCATCCCAGTCCCACTGCACAGGAACCGGCCGGTCTAGCTTTTTACTCCAAAAGCCATTGGGTCGATCTCCGTAAAAGACGTTTACTGATGAAAAGAAATCACGCCGCAGCGTCTCCGGCCGGTCCTTTATTACAGTGGTCTCAAGCGGTATCTGCTGGTGGGATCCGGCCGTATAACGGAGGATACGAAACGGTCCGTCCGACTCTGAAAAAGTGTAGTCGTGCCAGTTATCACGTGGGGTATCCCATCGAAGGCCGTCCGATGAAATGACAGAAACGGAAGAGATGACATTCCCTGCGTCCACATTGACTTTTACGAAATCGGAATTCGTGCCGCAGAATCCGCCGAGGTTTAAACCGATTGCCTGTAAAATAGCATCTTTGTGCATGCCGGTGATGACAATCCCGGTTTTAGAAACCCGTACCCGGGAACTTGGCGTTATGTCATACCAGTTCTCACCGCCATCCCTGCTTTCGTATAAGGTGAGCATGCGTTCCGGAAGTGCGAAGGGCTCCCCGTTCATTATAAAGTCGAGATACAGGATATCGGAATCGTTTCGCGGCTGAAAAGAGAGTATGCCTCCCATTTCAATCTTCAGCGTAAAGGAAGGGGGAGGAACCTGTTCCCAGTCAAGCGGGTAAGGTAAATCATCCGTATCCAAGCTGCCTGTGACCAGATAACTTCCGGGCCTGCTGAAATCCACATCTGAAAGATCCCACTCAACGTTCAGAGTAAAATAATCATCTATGTGCCCGTCCGGTCCGTCCAGATACAGGTCGACCGTCTCCGGCGGCCGATTATATTCGTCAAACTCATACCCAAATTCCAGTTCTAGGGGGCGATCCGCATAGTAAAAGTCATATCCGCAAAAGGAGTATTCCGCTTCATCGTTTTGGGCGGGGAGAAGGAGTGATGAAGGCGAGGCGGGCAGAAGTTCATCTTCCAAAACCTCGGTGTCTTCTTCATCATCAGCATCGTAGCTACCGCCGCTGTCTGTACTGCCACCGGTTCCCGCAGTGATGCTGCCTTCGCCGTATTCGTTTTTATCATGCTCCTGGCCGAAGCCGTCTTCCCATCCGTTATCAGGTTCAGCCTCACTTGAACTGGCTGCCGTATCCGGCCGTTCGGTTATCCCGGCTGTGCCGGGTACGACTGCCATTGCCGTGAGGGGAGCGGTGAGCAAATTAAAAAGAAGCAGAGATATCGCCGCAGCGCTTATCAGCCTGTATTTTTTCATAGAATACCACCTGTCATCGAACTGGTGAGATAACGTCCGTATTCCCTCTCAAAGATTTTTTCACCGGCTCTGCTTAGCGGAACCATTTCCCCTGTTTTCAGAAGTATATCATTGCCGCACCTTCTTGCAATGTAGTCCATATTTAACAGATAGCTTCTGTGTATCCGCAGGAAACGCGGGTCGTCAAGCTGCCTGGCAGTATTTTCCAGAGTGCATCGCAGGGAAATCAGACTTTCGGCATGAATGATAGTCCTGTTCCGGAATACCTCGGCGAAGCGGATCTGGTTAAGCGGGATCCGCAGTTCCTCACCGCCGGAAAGGAAAGAAGCGCATCTGGCGGTGGCAGACAGAAGCTGACCGCACCTAGCCATAGCTGCGTCAATTCTGTCGCAGGTAATGGGCTTTACCAGGTAATGAACGGCATTGACTTCATAGCTTCCGGCGTAATGGTCGGTACTGACCGTTACAAAGATAATCGCGCATTCATTTCCTCTGTCCCGCAGTTTTTCGGCCAGTTCCATTCCGGAGAGGGGAGTCATATAGATATCTAAAAACAGAATCCGAATGTCAGGGTCCACCGCGGCGGCTTCTAAAAGAAGTTCCCCGCTATCAAATTCCAATACGGTATAGTCCAGAAGATTCTTCCCCGCATATTCCCGGATATATCGTGATAGCTGGCTGAGTGCCGCATTATCGTCATCACAAACTGCTATTTTCATATTCATACTTTTCCTTTGTTAAGTTGTATAGAAGATAAAATAAATTATACTTAATATTAAAACATAGAAGGAGGGCTTCCGCAAGAATATTTCAACCAGCGTGTACGGTTTGTGTTGCTGTTCACACGCAATGTCATTTAGTCAACAGTGCAATAAATTGGAGATTTAACTGAGGCCCGGAGGACGCGTCCGGAACGGACCATGTCCGGTG
>ERZ791934.1432-NODE-1432-length-22523-cov-3.809907_pt1 | contig 22523 bp, 13 predicted proteins | sample MGYA00510125_ERZ791934 | MGnify/ENA primary metagenome ERZ791934 (study PRJEB30046, sample SAMN00993240) | human gut metagenome | study: EMG produced TPA metagenomics assembly of the A metagenome-wide association study of gut microbiota in type 2...
AACATTAAAAGTGTTGTGCTCTACCTGCTGAGCTAGCGAATCAATCCTTATTTGCGTATCAGTTATTTCCTGATTGCGGGTGCAAAGGTAGTGACTTTTTTTATATCTGCAAGCTTTTGGGTGAAAAAAGTTTCATTTATTTTTTAGTATTTTCCTCTGCTGATTGATTATCAGTGACTTCGTGCCTGTCATATTTTATTTTTTCTTTGGTGATAATGAAACGTTGATAATAGGACAACATCAAAGTGGTGAGTGGGAGTGCTATGATCATACCTAGCATTCCGAGTAAAGATCCCCAAATGGAAAGGGATAAGAGAATAATGGCAGGGTTGAGTCCTGTGATCTTTCCCATAATTCGAGGGACAAGGAAACCGTCTTGAATGGCCTGGACAACGATGAATACAATAAGAGCACCTGCCAGAATTACCCAGAAGTTTTCACCGGTATCGGCAGCCTTAAGGATGGCAAGTACGATGGTGGGCAGGAAGCCGATGATTTGTAGGTAGGGTACCATGTTGAGTGCTCCGATAAATAGCCCTAGAGCAATGGCCATCGGGAAATCAATGATCAGGAATCCAATGCTGAACAAAATCCCTACACAAAAAGCAACAAAGGCTTGCCCACGGAAATAACGGTTCATGCCATCCTGAATATCATTCACCAGATTGGAAGCGAAAGTACGGTATTTACCCGGAAGCAAGTGTAGCCAGCCTTCGGCTATAGACTCATAGTCGAGCAGAATAAAAACTACATATAATAGAATAATGAAAGAAGCAAAGACACTAAACAGGATATTGATGGATTCCGCGACAAGGGCCCAGAGTTTAGGGACCGTTTCTTTAATGGTATTCATTATATTCTCTTCACTCAGGATACGGTTGAGTGCCTGAAGGTCAATGTGCTTGTGGATAAACTCCGAAAGAGTAGGAGGGACAGTGCCGGAACTGTAGGCACCATTGGTCAGATAGGTTACCAGTAGATCGTTCATGCGTCCCATTTCGGCAAGCATGGGAGGCACTAGCAGATAGAAAAGGGAAATACCCACTATGGTAATACTGAACAACGCGCAGAAAATAGAAATGATTCTACTTTTGAAACGTAATTTGTACTGGAAGAATTTGACGAGTGGGTAAATCATATAAGCGATGAGCCATGCTACGAAAAAAGGTAGCAGTACACCGCTGAGCCTTTTAAAAAGTATGAGTAATCCCACAATGAGCGCACAGCAGATAGAACCGCGTATGAAACTATCAAATGTAATTTTTTTCCTTTCCATGATAACCTGATATTTGATGTGCGACCTCATCGGTATGACTTGGCTTTACTGCCGTGAGGTCCTTATGATTTTTCTCGATCTTCTTGTAAAGCGCGTTGGTAACATTCCCGACAGAGCGGCTCGTATTGGGCTGTTTCCCCCAGTAAAACTTGTTTGTCATTCTTTACGGTACGGTGTGAAAAAGAAGCCAACTGTCCGCATTTCACGCAGATGGCATGTACTTTCGAAACTTCGTCGGCAATAGCGCATAGAGCGGGCATCGGGCCAAAAGGAACTCCTTTGAAATCCATGTCCAATCCGGCTATAATGACACGCACTCCGTTATTGGCCAGTTGATTGCATACATCTATCAATCCACTGTCGAAGAACTGTGCCTCGTCGATGCCTACTACATCTATTTCGGATGTAAAGAGCAAAATGCTTGCAGAAGAGTCAATGGGTGTGGAGGAAATGGAATTACTGTCGTGTGAAACAACGTCGCCTTCCGAATAGCGGGTGTCAATGGCAGGTTTGAATATCTCTACACGTTGACGAGCGAACTTAGCCCGCTTCATGCGGCGAATCAACTCTTCCGTTTTTCCGGAAAACATAGAGCCGCAAATTACTTCGATTCTTCCTCTTCTTCTAGTCTCTTGTATATGATCTTCTGAAAATAATACCATGCTGATGTATGTTATAATTGCTTGCAAAAGTAATAGTTTTATTGGCTTCTCAGTGTTTTTTCATTATTTATTTCTACATTTGCCAAGTCATTCAAAGAGAAATTCAGATGTAGATATGCAAGCATTGCTGAACGACATAGAGCTGGATATTCAGGAGCTTAAGTACCTGATGGAAATCATTTCACGCGAACCGGATTCCGTTTTGCGCGGAGTGGCACGAAGAAATATTGTGCAAATGCGAGGACGACTGGATGCATTATTGGAGCTGTTGGATGCAAAGCCTGTGATAGCGGCCGACGCTTCTGAAAGTCCGGAGAACAGACCTGTAACGGAAACAATAGAGGTTGTGGAAATCCCGGCTTTAAAAGAAACTGTGGCTGATATTCCAGAAGAAAACGAAGAAGTCGCAGTAGCAGAAGACTCCCAGGAGGCAGTCGAGCCTGGGCCGTTGAGTTTGTCTGAAGCGGTTATCGAACAGGTACCTACTGTGGAACTTGATCCTGTGGCTGATGAAAAAGAAGAAGTATTCGAATCGGTATCGGTTCCACAATCAGAGGAACCGACTGTGAAAGTTGAGACTAGAGTGGCTTCTTCACCCATCTTGGCCGAACGTATCAAAACTGCAGGTGATTTGCGTCGTTCGATCAGCTTGAATGATTCGTTTCGCTTCTCCCGTGAATTGTTCGGAGGAAGTATGGAACAGATGAATAATGTGTTGCATCAGATTGGTGAAATGAGTTCATTGGATGCAGCTCTTGTTTTTCTGTCTTCAAAGATCAAGGTCGATGAAGAAAATGAAGCTATGAATGATTTTGTAGAGCTTCTCAGGAAACATTTTATATAATGAATATTTGAAGAGAGATATGGGAAAACTATATGTGGTACCGACACCGGTCGGAAATTTGGAGGATATGACATTCAGAGCTATTAAAGTTCTGAAGGAGGCCGACTTGATTCTGGCTGAAGATACCCGTACTTCCGGAATCTTGCTGAAACACTTTGAAATTAAAAATGTAATGCAATCCCACCATAAGTTTAATGAACATAAAACGGTGGAGAGTGTTGTTAATAGAATAAAGGCAGGCGAAACAATCGCTTTGATTTCGGATGCTGGAACGCCGGGAATCTCTGATCCGGGCTTTCTTGTCGTTCGTGAATGTGTACGTAACGGTATCGAGGTGCAATGTTTGCCGGGTGCTACAGCTTTTGTTCCGGCATTGGTTGCGTCGGGATTGCCAAACGAGAAATTTTGTTTCGAAGGCTTTTTGCCTCAGAAGAAGGGGCGCATGACAAAGTTAAAATCACTGGTAGATGAACACAGGACGATGGTATTTTATGAATCACCCCATCGTTTGTTGAAGACGTTGACACAGTTTGCCGAATATTTCGGGCCTGAGCGCCAAGTGTCTGTATCTCGTGAGATTTCAAAGATTCACGAAGAAACGGTTCGCGGCACTTTGAGTGAACTGATAGAACACTTTACCGCTACCGACCCTCGGGGCGAGATTGTGATTGTACTTGCAGGAATAGACGATTAATAATAACTTCATTTAAAAACGTAAAATGTAATCGTATGAAAAAGTTAGCAATTTTATTAGTATGCGCAGCTATGTTGGCTTCGTGTAACGGCCTGGGTGGTGGAAGTAAAGACCTGAAGGCAGAAAATGATTCTCTTTTGATGGAGTTGACCCAGAGGAACGCCGAATTGGATGAAATGATGGGTACTTTCAATGAGGTTCAGGAAGGATTCCGTAAAATAAATGCAGCCGAGAGTCGCGTAGATTTGACTCGTGGAACTATCTCTGAGAACTCTGCTACTGCAAAACAGCAAATAGCATCTGATATCGAATTCATCACAAAACAGATGGAAGAGAACAAGGCACAGATCGCTAAATTGCAGGCTATGTTGAAGAGTAGTAAGAATAATTCGGCACAGCTGAAGAAGGCTGTTGAGTCTTTGACTCAGGAATTGGTTGCCAAAACTCAACGTATTGAGGAACTTCAGGCTGAATTGGCTTCTAAGAATATCCGTATTCAGGAATTGGATGCCGCTGTAACCGGTCTGACTGCTGATAAAGAATCGTTGGCTGCCGAGAACGAAGCAAAAGCCAAGACCGTAGCTGAGCAGGATAAAGCAATTAATAGCGCATGGTTTGTGTTCGGTACCAAGTCGGAACTTAAGACTCAGAAGATTCTTGAAAAAGGAGATGTGCTGAAAAGTGCCGATTTTAACAAGGATTATTTTACTCAGATTGATATCCGTACTACTAAGGAGATTAAGTTATATTCAAAACGTGCTGAGTTACTCACCACTCATCCTGCCAAATCTTATGAACTGGTTAAAGATGATAAGGGCCAGTTGACTCTGAAGATCACAAACCCGAAAGAATTCTGGAGTGTATCTAAGTATTTGGTTATCCAAGTTAAGTAAATTGTATAAAATAATTATAGCTGATAAGGGCACGGATTGCACAGCAAGTAGTCCGTGCCTTCTTTTTGAACTGTACCCGATACTTTAATATGAAATATAAGAACCTGTTTTTTGATTTGGATGATACTCTTTGGGCCTTTTCTCAAAATGCGTATGATACGTTTGAGGAAGTTTATGACAAATATAGACTGGGACAGTATTTCGATTCGTTCTCTCATTTTTATTCTCTTTACCAAAGACGGAATACGGAGCTGTGGGTTGAGTACGGAAACGGACAGGTGACTAAAGAGGAACTGAACCGACAGCGTTTTTTATATCCTTTACAAGCTGTTGGTATAGATAATGAAATGCTTGCAAAACGTTATTCTGATGATTTTTTCTCGATCATTCCTACTAAAAGTCGGTTAATGCCGTATGCAGAAGAGGTACTTTCGTATTTGGCACCCAAATATAATCTATATATTCTTTCAAATGGCTTTAGAGAGTTGCAATCCCGCAAGATGCGTTCGTCAGGTATCGATACCTATTTTAATAAAATAATTCTTTCGGAGGATCTGGGGGTGATGAAGCCTTGGCCGGAAATATTTTATTTTGCTTTGTCGGCTACACAGTCCGAACTGCGTGAATCGCTAATGATAGGTGATAGTTGGGAAGCGGATATTACAGGTGCCAATGGCATAGGGATGCATCAGGCCTATTATAATGTGTCCGGGCGTGCCGATTTTCCGTTCCGTCCTACTTATTTAGTGACTGATTTGAAAGAGTTGATGGAACTATTGTAACATTTATAGATATATTGTATTTTTGCGTTCAATATAGAACGCATAAAAATACAACTATGGACACTCTCTTACCTTTCGCTTTACTCTGTTTTACCTCTTTCTTTACGTTGACTAACCCCTTGGGAACAATGCCTGTCTTTTTAACCATGACCCATGGTATGACTGATAAGGAGCGACAAGCTGTTGTTCGCCGTGCTACTTTCGTTTCGTTTATCACTTTAATGGTATTTGTTTTTGCCGGACAATTCCTTTTTAAGTTCTTTGGTATTTCTACCAATGGATTCCGTATTGCAGGTGGGGTTATCATTTTTAAGATTGGTTTTGATATGTTGCAGGCCCGGTATACTCCAATGAAATTGAAAGACGAAGAGATTAAAACTTATGCGGATGATATTTCGATTACTCCACTTGCCATACCGATGCTTTGTGGTCCGGGCGCAATAGCAAATGCTATCGTGCTAATGGAAGATGCCCATACGATTGAGATGAAGGGAACGCTAATTGGCATTATTGCTTTGATTTATTTTATTACTTTTCTGATATTGCGCGCTTCTACCCGATTGGTCAAAGTGTTGGGCGAAACGGGAAACAATGTGATGATGCGTTTGATGGGGCTTATCCTGATGGTGATTGCAGTCGAGTGTTTTGTTAGTGGATTACACCCGATATTGGTAGGTATCTTGAAAGAGGGGCTGCTTTAAATAAAGAATTGGATATTATTTAAGGAATAAAATGCCCGGATTACATAGTGCAATCCGGGCATTCTTTTCGATTGGGTCAATACTTTAGAAAGTATTCTTTTAATTAGCGGCTACCACCGGCCCACCAAACTGGATCGGTATATACATACTGACCGTTTCCGAAGGCTACTTCTACGTTCGGGTTTGCACTTACGTCATCTGCTCCATAAGGTGCACGAAGCGGGAATTTATAGGGATTGTCTAGTTTGATGTACTCTTCACCCATTGCTTTCAAACGACGTACATCGTTGTAACATTCTGTTGTTTCGCCGAAAGCTCCAAGGAATGCAATATATTTCTGTACCATTACCTCTTTTACCGGATTGGCATCGAACAATGGTTTTACATTGTTTGTGAAATACTCTTCTGCTTCAGTAGCTGTAATCGCTTTAGTAGTTTCTTTAACACCTCCATAACTTTTTACTGTAGGGGCGTTGAATGCAGCTGAAACTCCTGTTTCGGCATTTGCAATGGCTGCTATTACAGCATCTTTTAAAGCATTGGCCGCCTCGTCCTTTCTATTTAACCGAGCTAATGCTTCAGCTTTCAGGAAGAGTAACTCATGATAGCTCATAAGTAAGGTCGGGCATGTTTGTGAGTATACGAAGATAGGAGTGTTATATTCGTATTTAACAGACTCTGCCGTACCATTGTCTGCCATCAGGAATCTCGGATCATCAGCACCTGTAACTTGGATAGATACAGCATTTTCGTTTTCAGTTAACTTACCTTGTCCGATACAGAAGATGCGGCGTAATCTCGGGTCATTGCGTTCTATTAGCTTGTCAGCGTAACTTTTACTTGCAGCCAATCCGTCGCGACTCCATTGGAAGTCAAATAGAGGATTTAAGTTTGTTGCACTATAGATAGAGAAAGCAGCCTGTTCTTCAATAGATGTATATGATTTGTCTACATATTCCAGAATTTTTTGCAAATCGGCATCTTTTGAGGAGGAACGGGCTAATAGTCGCATTGTATAACGTGCTTTCAATCCATAAGCGAGCTTTAGCCATGCTTCGCCATCACCTTTATATATAAAGTCATATTCTCCAATTTCATCACTTTTATCGCCTTTGGGAAGATCGGTAATTGCAGCATCCAGATATTCCATAATAGCAGTATAAATAGCTTCCTGTTTGTCTAATTCCGGAGTCAGAAACTGAGGTTGTCCGTTTGCTAATTCGGGAAGGGCAGCCTGGCTGAAAGGAGTGTCACCGAATGAGTCTGCGATCAGTCCGGCATTAATTGCTGCCAATACTTCACCGATACCTTTTGTCGTATAATTGCCCGTGACTTCATTAGAACTGATATTAATAGCGATACGTGCATTCTTCAGTGTAGAGTATAAATTACCCCATACATTGTTAAAAGTAGAGGATGCCGAGGGCTCTCCGTTACGTTTCTCCGCATTTGCCAATTGGTTATCCACTCCAACCATATGTTCTACATAAGTAGAATAATATGTATTAAAGTCACCTCCGATGTTGCTAAATGCGGTTGCTGTGATTACATCCGCCAAAATGAATTTGGCAGGAACACTGGTTGTATGGTCTTTGTCTTTATTGATGTTGTCCATTGTGTCTTCCGAGCAGGAAGCAAATGCAACGGAAATCAATGCCACAGACAAGATACCTTTTGATAAATTAAATATTGATTTCATTTTTGTCCTTTTTAGAATTTAACTGTAATACCAAAACCATAGCTTGATGTTCCCGGAAGAGAGAAACGCTCAAAGGCACCGGCCATGTTGTTGTTTCCCTGTGATGATTCGGGGTCAATACCATTATCCATTTCTGACCAAAGCAACAGGTTACGTGCAAAGACATTCACTGTAACTCCTAAATAAGATTTATTCAGTACCGGATAGCTGAGGGCGATTTCACGTAGTTTCAGGAATGAAGAACCATATACTCCGGCCTCAGAGATTGTACTCAGTCTGTCGAAATAGTTATAAGCATTTTCACCGCTGATTTTAATATCGTTGGGTGCATAAGAACCGTCGGCTAATTGTTTAACGGCCGGTTTCTCAAAGTAGAAGTGATCTGCTTTACGATAGTTTGCTGATTTCTGAGTAACACCGTAATAATCGAGTGTTGAAACAGATCCGGCATACATGCATCCACCTTGTTTCCAATCGAGTACGGCCGAAAGACGGAATTTGTAGAATTCAAATGTTGTATTGAAGCCCATTCTGAAGTCCGGAGATACATTCCCTAATACTCTGTTTTCACCTAATGTCGGCATACCGTTTTCGTCTACGACAATCTGGCCTTCCTCGTTTCTTTGATAGCTTGTACCATAGATAACCGGGAACTTGTCTCCTGCGCTCAAACGTACCTGCGGATCAACAAAACCTCCTAACATGATGCTTGATACACCGGGCGCCAGTTTATCAACGTAGTTATCGATTTTTGAGAAGTTAAATGCGAAATCCCAGTTGAAGTTCTTTGTCTGAATTGGGTTCACACTCAAAGTGATTTCGTGTGAATTGGTATGTACGGAACCACCATTGGTGATCAATTCGCTATATCCGGTAGAAGTAGCCAAGGGTACTTCGAAAATCTGATCTTTCACATTCTGGCGAGAATAGGTGTAATTCAGTGAGATCAAACCATTCCAGAAACTGAAGTCTGCACCGATTTCGTATGATTTGGTGTTTTGGGGTTTCAGATTCGGATCATAAATCTTGTAGTATGGGATATATGAGCTGATTGATCCGATAGGATATTGTATAGGAGTACCTGATGAGAATCCGCCGCCGTAAACCGGTGTTCTATAGTAAGAAGGATAATAAGTACCTGCCTGACCTACTTCTGCATAAGAAGCACGGATTTTACCATAAGTCAAAACATCGTTCTTCAATGCTTCCAGTTCGGTAAAAATGAAACCGAGTGAAACTGAAGGATAAGTGAATGAACGGTTATTGCGTGGCATAGACGAAACAATATCATTGCGGACAGTTGCATTCAAATACAACATGTTACGGTATGCTAATGAAATGTTACCAAAATTACCAACGGTACGCTCGCGATGATAGGTTCCTGTAGATGAATAGATTGATGCGTTAGCTATATGGTTCCATCCCGGGAAATTGAAGTTACTTCCGAGATTGTATTTGTATTTTGAAGAATTATCGACTAATTCATTACCATATAACACGTTTAAATCAAGTTCCGGAGTGATTTTCCAGTCATAAGTAACAGTTAACAATGAATTTATTTCATTGTTTGTAACGCTTTGCTCTTCAATGCTACCTGTTCCGTTGGAGTGTCCATATCCCCATGTGTCGGTATAGTTAGTGGTATAAGCATCGGTACCTAACTGGTATTTTACATCCAGTTTATGATTTTCTGTACCGAAATCGGTAGAATACTTAGCGAACGCATTTCCGAAGAAACGTTGAGTACGTTCTTTAAAAGAGTTGTTTTCAACTGCCCAATAAGCACCGTCGAAACCGCCTGTAGAACGGTATGTATTTTGAGTATAAGGATCTCCGTCTATGTGTGAAGGAATACCGCCTAAATCATAGCTTGACGGTGCACCGTATACCGTTGCCATGATACCATTGTTGGCACCGGTCTGTTTTTTGATTTTAGAATAAACGAAGTTTCCGTTGAAACCAGTTGACCAATTCTTGCTCAGTTGAGCTTGTGCAGTCAGTTTTGCATTATAACGATCCATACCGGTTGAAGGTACAATACCGTTTGCTGTAGTGCTGCCTAATGACAAAGAATAACTTCCTTTATCAAGGCTTTGTGCTACGTTTGCACTGCTGTTCCAGGTAACACCTGTATTGAAGAAATCTTTAGCATTGTCGTATGCACGGGGAGTAGCCCATGGGTCCAGTCCTGCCTTGGCACGTTGGTCTACATAATATTGTCCCTGATGCTTTCCGAATTTCTGAGTGTAACTGTTGTCTGTGTTACCACCATATTTAGGGTCATTGGCAAGTTCTGAAATCAGAGGTCCCCATGAACGAGAGTCAGACGGGCTAAAAGCACCGTTGAATCCTTGTGCGAATTCTTTTTGGAAATCGGGCATGGTAGAGACCTTATCGAATGAAAGACCTGTATTGATTGTAACTTCCGGTTTACCTTTACGTGCGCCTTTACCGCTCTTGGTGGTGATTACTACCACACCGTTTGATGCACGCATACCATACAGAGCAGAAGCAGCCTGGCCTTTCAGGATGTTGATGCTCTCAATGTCATTCGGGTCGATATCTACCGCACGGTTCGCATAGTCGGAGCCTGTAACAGAGTTGAAAGTGTCCAAGTCAGTAGATGATGAGATAGGCATACCATCTACTACGTACAATGGAGTATTATTTCCTGTAAATGAACGTGAACCGCGAATAGTCATTTTAGAAGAAGCACCCGGCATACCTGATGACGGAGATATTTCCACTCCTGAAACCTTACCTTGCAAAGCGCTGGAAAGGTTGCTGCTTGAAGCCTGAGTCAGCTTATCTCCTTTAACATCCTGCACAGCATATCCTAACGCTTTTTTCTCTTTTGAGATACCCATTGCTGTTACTACAACTTCGTCAAGTGCCTTAGCATCAGTCTTTAATATCACTTTGATTACCGGTGCAATTGCTACCTCAGCAGTCTGCATTCCGATGTACGAAATCTGCAAAGTCTTTGCAGAACTGTAGTATGTGCTAACTATCTTATAATATGATTATTACAAATTCAGATTGAACTTAGTGTAGAAAGAAACTGTATTTAATAAATATCTTATTATCTGCATATTACAGATGATCTGTTTTTCTGAAAACCTCAATTAGTAGCACTTTATATATCTTATAAAAGTTACGTAATAATCTAATTATCAGAAGTAATAAGACCATTTATCCCATTTATTATTCTACTGTTTTTTCCCGCGGCAGCAAGTGACGACTAGCTTTATATAGATATTTTATTCCTTTCCCAATGGTAGAAATTTATGGTAGTATCACAATTACAGATAGTTTATGAGATAAGTATTTTTCAAAACACTTTCCATAGATATCTCAAAACAGATAATAACTTTCGATTGTAAAATGATTAATGACATCCTTGATTAATATACAACAAATATCATAATGGAGCCTAATAAGAAATTCAATTCATGTGTAATAAAAAAGGCTGCTTCCTTTTTAGAAAGCAGCCTTTTGATTATGTTATTAAACCACAATTAATATCCGGGATTTTGTTGAGCTCTCAAATTAGGATTCACATTGGTTTCATCAACAGGTATCGGAAGTATAGCTCTGAAGTAGGTACGGTCAAAGCTTTGCGATTCTTTAATCAATGAATAATGATATCCCTTATCACCTTCATCTTTATAGCGAACGATTGTTTCATTATTGCGCAATGCATCAAAGTAACGTTGCCCTTCACCAATCATTTCTTTTCTCCTTTCAAGAATAATTCTTTCTACTGTAGCATCTGCTTCCGAAATGGCTTTGGCCTCCGGATTTGCTCTCTGAACAATTTCATTCAGATATTTGGCTGCTTTATCCTGATGCCCTCCAAGTTTAGCTGCCGCTTCTGCAGCACTCAGATAAACTTCCGAAAGACGAAGTAATGGCAGATTATTTAAACGCATTTCACCTACATCGTCTTTATCCGCCGGAAATTTATTAATGAAGATTTTCGCATCGCCATATTCTTCTTGAAGATCCTTATCATATTGAGCAGGCAGTACCATACCTATACGAACATCTTTAGGATCCTGACTCAACATATTCATAAAGCTCTTTGTCACTATTGCATCCGCATATCCGTTTTCATTCAGCAAATAAGCAATACCATTACGGTCAGTCCAGTCATCATTACTTGCATTTACAACTTCAAAAATCATTTCGTTTGTATGCGCTCCATTGCTTTTATACCATGCATTTACATATTCCTCGTTAGTCCAAAGCTTATATGGAGAATTGGTTATAATATCTTCAGCAACTTTGAGTGCATTCTCATTATCACCTTTAGTCAGATAAACCCTGGTAAGCAAGGCTTTTGCTGCCCATTCATTAATATATCCCGGAGTCTGATCTTTAGCAAGATAACCTGAGTTAATAGCATCAGTCAGGTCTGTGATAACTTGTGTATAAACTTCTGCCACTGTATTTCTGGAGGGCAAATCATTTCTTTCCAAAGGTTTCACGATAACCGGTACCCCCAAAGAAGCTCCGTTGTCGGCCGTATAAGGCATACCATAGATTCTTACCAAGTCAAAATGAACCAATGCCCTGACAACCAATGCTTCTGAATATATTTTACCAATTTGTGCTTCCGTTGCATCAGTTACCTTTTTTTCATTGATCGCTTCGATCAAACGGTTGGCACGACGGATTACATTATAAGGTATATTCCACATGTTAGGAGCGTCATCTACAGTGTAGAGCATCTCATAGCACGATGATGAACGCATACCTTGAGTTCTTGCCTGCATATCGTCAGCACGAACATCGCCGTAATAAAACATACGGGCACCATAATAGCTGGTAGCATTGGAGTTTCCCTGAATGCCATCATACATACCTGTACGTGCAGTCAGAGCGTCATTATAGTTAGTGATAGCATCTTCTGATGGAATCCCGTCGGCAGGTTTTCTATCCAGCCAATCATTCCCGCAGGAAGACAAACTTAAAATAGCAGCAACCAGTGTTATTGATTTGTATATCTTTTTCATAAATTCTTTTTTCATAAATTGTTTCTACTTGATTAAAAACCGATTTCAAGACCAAATGTAACAGTCCGGAGAGCCGGAGTTTCGAATGTACACAATCCGTCAACAGGAACTTCCGGATCAACGTACAAGCTCTTTTTCTTCCAAGTCAACAGGTTGTTTCCTGAAACATAAGCTCTTAACTTACTTATACCGGCTTTAGACGACCAACTTTGAGGTAAAGTGAATCCCAAGGTCATATTCTTTACACGTAAATGATCGGTAGACATCAACCAGCGAGAAGAAGCTTTATTGGCATTACCGTATGCAAATTGCGGCAGTTTGGCATTATCACCTGTTTTCTGCCAAGTATCTTCCATTTTATAATAAGCCGGAACATTACCTAAATAATGATAGGTACCTCCATTAGATTGCAGCCAGGTGGCGTAATCATAAGCATGTCCACCCAGTGAATAAGTCAGGGTCAAGTTGAAATCAATAAATTTCCAACTAACATAATTGGTCAATCCGCCTTGTACTTTAGGTTCGATAGAACCAATGATTGTTTTATTAGCGGCAGCAGAATTTGTTGTTGTTTCACGACTGCCATCTTCACCATTTATATAATACAGTTCTTTACCTGTCTGAGGATCGACACCTGCATACTCATACGCATAGATTGAGTAATATGGTTGACCTACACGATGGATAGAAACTCCACTGATAATTTCCTGTTGTTCACCATCCAGTTTGGTCAGTTTATTCTTGTTGTGTCCTATGTTCAAAGAAGTAGTCCAAAGAAGGTCTTTGTTTTGAATGTTAGTGGACTTCAATTCCAATTCAAAACCACGGTTTCTCATTGAACCAACGTTAACGAGCATATTAGCAACACCCGAACTATTGATAACACCTACTGCTGCAGAAATCGGTTTATCCATTAACAAGTCTTTTGTTTCACGATTATACCACTCTGCAGAAACAGTCAATCTATTGAATAATGTAAGGTCAATACCAATGTTTGTAGCATAGTTCTTTTCCCATTTCAGACTGGGATTATAGAAACGTGCCTCTGACGAACCACCATTCCCATTATAATTATATCCAAACTCATATACCCCCATATATCCATAGTAGTCTTTGGGTTGTGTACCATTTACACCGTAAGAAGCACGTATTTTAGCATCAGTAATAACATTAGATAATGACTCCATAAATGCTTCTTGTGAAAGTCTCCACGAACCTGATACTGACCAGAAATTACCCCAACGGCTGTCTCTCGATAAACGTGAGCTACCATCACGACGGAAACTACCACTTACATAATATTTGCCGGCATAATCATAATTTAAACGTCCCAAGTAGGAGGTCATTCGATAACTGTTAATGTTACTGGCACCTCTAGAAACGCCTGCATTCGTAATTTCCGGTAAGTAAGATGGATAAGTATTACCATTAGTATAGGTATAATCGTACTTATAATCTTCAGTTTCGAAACCTAACAATACATCGATATTGTGGTGTTCCGCAAATGTCTTGTTATAAGTCAGCTGAGTTTGAGTATTCAATTTGCTTCTGTTCATCATATAGCGCTGAAATACTCCTTTTGAAGAACGTCCATCATTAGAACGCGGATCCCACCACACACGATTATTTGTTTGGTTAAAATCATAACCTAAAGTTTCTTTAATATTCAAGTTATCCCAAATATTCCACGTTGCGGACAGTGTGTTCAGGGTACGTACAATTGTACTGCGATCATAATTATATGTTGCAGTTTGAAGGGGATTGGCACCATTCAAAGCAGGGAAACTCGTGCTGAATGTACCGTCTTCGTTATATGGGAATGTAGAAGGAGAAGCTGTCATGGCCAGACACATGATAGGGCTTGAGAAACTTGTTCCTTCCGAGTTTACGTTCTGAGTTGAATTCGTAAACATCGTACTTGCCTCGATTGTAACGCGATCCGCCTTATGGCTCATATTTGCACGTCCCGTAATACGCTCGTAACCGGACTGAAGTGTAATACCTTCCTGTTTAGTATATCCGAATGAAGTATAAAACTTAGTCCGCTCATTTCCTCCTTGGGCATTCACTTCATAATTCTGATGAGAACCATTTCTGAAAAGAACATCTTCCCAATCAGTATATCCACTCCAAGGTTTTGCAGCATATTTATCAATATTATTATCTGCATAGTTCACGGCATAAGTTTCATCCTTACCTGAATTTAGAGCATAGTTCTTTAAACCCATATACAAAATGTCACGTCTGTCTTCACCATTCAGAATAGGACGATAATCAATAGCCTTGTTAGAGAATCCCCAGTCAGCCCTTACATTGAGTTTCAATTTTCCTGAAGCCCCTTTTTTCGTAGTAATTACAATAACACCATTTGCTGCACGCGAACCGTAAAGCGAAGCAGCCGCTGCATCTTTAATTACTGTCATTGACTCGATATCATTACTGTTAATAGTAGACAGTAAGCTGTTACCAGACTGAGAGTAAGTAAATTCACTGGCGTCACCGGTCATTACAGGTACTCCGTCAATCACATACAACGGATCATTACCGGCATTGATTGATCCCATTCCACGGATACGCACAGATTCCACAGCACCCGGTTGTCCGGAAGTAGATGTAATCTGTACACCGGCAACTGAACCTGCAAGTTTATCCTGTACACTCAAAGAAGGAACGTCTTGAAGTTTTTCCGTTGTAATACTCGATGCTGCTCCCGTGAAAGATGACTTTTTAAAGTTACCATATCCTGTTACAACTACTTCGTCTAATACTTCAGTATCAGGCTTCAGCGTAATCTTCACAACAGGCTTAATTGCTACTTCAACAGTCTGCATACCAATATATGAAATCTGCAAAGTCTTTGCAGAACTGTAACACGATCTAACTTCTTTATAATGTGATTGTTATCAACGATAATTGAACTTGGTAAAAACACACAAAGCTTGCGTTAGTAGTATGATAATCAATTAAATAACATAATCTAAAATTTTAAAAGGCTTCATATGATACATTATATAGCACTCACAATACCTTGATAACAGTCTAAAGCTCAATGCTATAATGCTTGTTCATTTCAATAATAAATCTACCATTTTTATTCTTCAGATAATATCTCAATTTTACATGTATATATTTCTGATAAAATTTCTAATTGTATAGAATTTTACCTTTCTTCAATTTTTGCACAAAATACATGTTGAATATTCTCTTAAATATCTTCTGATTTGAGAGGCTCTGTTCTTACTTTGTCCAGCATAATCATATAGATATAAATAATAAGACTACTATATCCAGTTTCAGATATAGTAGTCTTATTATTAAATGGTAAATACAGATTATATTTCCCTTGATTAATATCCTGTATTCTGCTGATCTTTCATTGTTGGGTTAGCATCAATCTCCTCTTGTGGTATTGGAAGAAGAGTTTTATAGAAGTCGCGGTTAAAGCTGCGTGCTTCTTCTTTCAGGTTCAATTGCCATCCTTTATCTGTTGCAGAAGTGTAACGCACAACCGTTTCATTATTACGCATTGCGTCAAAGAAACGATGTCCTTCACCAATCAGTTCCTTACGACGTTCTTTCAATACTTTCTCCAAAGTGACGTCAGCAGCTGTCACATGGTTAGCAGGATTGGCACGGTTGACTATGGCGTCCAGGTAAGCCGCTGCTTTGGTTAAATTAGATCCTCCTAATTTAGTGGCCGCTTCTGCTGCATTCAGATAGACTTCTGACAGGCGGAACAGTGGTACATTGTTGTAACGTAAATCTGTTAAACCTTCTGCTGGGAATTTATTCATATAAACCTTGTTGTCTCCATAGCTTTTCTTATAGTCATCGCTTACTGGAGCAAGAAAAATGTTTTGACGAATATCCTGTGGGTCTTCGTTCAGTAGATTGAGGAATTTCTGGGTAGCTACAATGTCTGAATAACCATCTTCATTATACAGGTAAGCAATACCTTCACGGTCAGTCCAGTCCGTGGAACCGGTAATAGCAATTTCAAAAATCATCTCTTTAGAATGTGTACCGCTCATCTTGCTCCATGAAGCTACATACTCACTATTGGTCCACAACTGATATGGTGAATTTTCAATAATATCCTCAGCAACATCCAACGCTTTTTGATTTTCACCCATTGTCAGATATACTCTTGTCAGCAATGCTTTGGCAGCCCATTCATTCAAATATCCCACTAACTTCGCAGTAGACAATGCTTCTGAATCAATAGCTTCGGTCAAATCCTGAACCACCAGGTTGTACACTTCCTGAACTGTATTCCTTGAAAGCTGATCATCCGACTTGAGGACTTTATTCACAACAGGTACTCCATAGGAAGCAGGAGCTCCCGGAGCTGTATAAGTCTTGCCGTAAACTCTTACCAAATCAAAATGAGCTAATGCACGGGCTACTTTTGCCTCAGCTTCATATTGAGCAATAGTTGCAGCTTTACTCTTTGCGTCAGTCAGTTGACCACTTTCGGCTGCTTCAATAATTCGGTTGGCACGACCAATAACGGCATAAGGAGTTTGCCAAATCTTCGGAGCCTCATCAGCCGTTACATAGTTCATGTAATAACATGACTGTGAACGTGTTCCAGACTTATCACTTTGCATATCTTCGCCACGCACTTCTCCATAATAAATCATCCGGGCAGCATAATAATCATTAAAACTGGAAGTCCCTTTCAGCATTTGATACATGCCGGCACGTACCGAAGACAGATCCTTGCTTGTTGTTACAGCTTCATCCGCTGCAACCTGATTACCTGGCGTTACGTCGAGCCAGTCGTTGACACAAGATGATAAGTTCGCTATTAATGCAACACTTACCAATGTCTTATATATAAATGTATACTTCATACTTTTATTCGTTTTTTATTATTAGAAACCAATTTCAAGACCAAATGTGTAAGTTCTCAATGCCGGCATTTCGAATGTACAAAGACCATCGATAGGCATTTCCGGGTCAACAAGCAAATCTTTGGATTTCCATGTTAACAGGTTGTTTGCAGAGAAATAGACTCTGGCTTTTGATAGACCGGTCTTGCTCAACCAGTTTTTAGGAGCAGATAAACCCAATGACAGGTTCTTTAGGCGCAAATAGTCGGTAGGCATTAACCAACGTGAAGAAAGTACGCGAGTGTTGCCATATTTAAATTTGGGAAGTTTGGCATTATCACCAGGTTGCTTCCACATATCTTCTAACTTGTAATAAGAAGGAGTTGCGCCAAATGAGGTATAGTCACCGCCATTATCATGCAACCAAGTAGCATAATCCAAAGCCTCTCCACCAATAGAATAAGTCAAGGTAAAGTTGAAGTCAATGAATTTCCATTTCATGAAATTGGTTAAACCACCTTCTACTTTAGGATCATGATGACCAACGATTACTTTGCGGACTTCATTAACCTGAGTAGTGGTCTCACCACTTCCATCATTCTTGTAATACATTTCATTACCTGTTTGCGGATCGACACCTGCATATTCAAACATATAGTAAGAATAGTAAGGTTCGCCTACCCGATGAATTAAGGCTTCGTCAATTTCGTCAGATTGTACTCCATCAAGTTTTACCAATTTATTCTTGTTGTGACCGATATTGAAAGTAGTAGTCCACATCAAGTCTTGAGTTTGTATATTGGTTGAAGACAAGCTGAATTCAACACCCTGATTCTTTAATGAACCTACATTTTGTAATGTGGTTGGGTCGAAAGAAATCGGGTCATAATATCCCGGAACATAAGAAATACGCTTATTCATCAACAAATCACTCGTCTTACGAGTATAATAATCGAATGTCAGACTCAGGCGATCCCAAAATGTCAAATCTAAACCGAGGTTGAATGCTTTGTTCTTTTCCCATTTCAAATCAGGATTACCAATACCGATAACACCCATTCCTGACTGACCGTTGTAGATCTGTCCGGCTCTATACATATTTTGCATATAGCTATAGTATGTGCTAGGCTGTGTACCGTTCACGCCATAAGAAGCACGGATTTTACCATCTGTCACTACTCCTTTAACTGATTCAAGGAAAGATTCCTGCATAAATCTCCATGAACCGGATACGGACCAAAAATCCCCCCAACGATTCTCTCTTGCCAAACGAGAACTACCATCACGACGATAGCTTACACCAGCATAATACTTGTTATCAAAGTTATAATTAAAACGTCCCAGGAAAGAGGTCAGACGATATTTATCACGATTACTGTCCGATGAAGTTTCTCCTGCATTAGCAATTTCATATTTGTAACCAGGATATTGCGAACCATGACTAAAGGTATATGAGTCTGTGAAATCTTCAGTTTCAAAACCTAACAATACATCTACATTATGTTTCTGAGCAAATGTTTTTATATAAGTCAACTGAGTCTGAGTGTTCAATGTGTTTAATTCCCGATTGTACCGTTGGAATACACCGTTGGAAGAGCGACCGTCATTAGAACGTGGATCCCACCATACTGATTCCGTTGAAGACGTGAAGTCATAAGATAATTTTTCACGTAATTTTAATTCATCCCATAATCTGATTGTAGCTCCCAATGTATTGAATGAACGGGTAATATCACTACGATCAAAGTTGTATGTACGAGTTTCTACAGGATTAGCTCCTCTTGTTAATGGGAAATTGGAACTGAAAGTACCATCTTCATTATAAGGAGTAACCGAAGGAGATGCTGTCCAAAAGGCATTCATAATAGGACTTGCGAAAGAAGTTCCTTCGTTTGTCATATTCTGGTGTATGCGTGAAAATAAGGTTGAAGCATCAATCTTAATACGTCCGGTTTCGTGTGAGAAGTTAGCAGTACCTGTCATACGTTCCAGCCCGGAGCGTTCGGTAATACCTTCTTGTTTTGCGTATGCCAAAGAGGTATAGAATCTTGTTTTTTCACTACCACCCTGAGCACTAACTTCGTAGTTTTGGTGGCTACCGTTTTTAAACAAGATGTCTTTCCAGTCGGTCCATCCGTTAGCAGGCTTAGCAGCAAAGGCGTCAATATCATCTTCTAATGCAATTGCTGCCTGATCAGCGGTCATACCTTCTTCATCCATATAATAATTCTTTAAACCGAACTTAATCAATTCGCGACGATCATCTCCTTTTAAAGTGGGACGGTAATTCACAGCAATATTAGAAAATCCCCAGTCACTACGGAAGTTGAACTGTGTTTTACCAGCAGAACCTTTTTTAGTAGTGATTACGATTACCCCATTTGCTGCGCGTGAACCATATAGGGAAGCGGCGGCGGCATCTTTGATAACTGTGATCGATTCAATATCGTTACTATTTAATGTGGCAAGCACATTTGTACCGGTACTGTTATAGCCATCACCAGTATCAGGTGTATTAAAAGCACTAATATTACCAGACTGTACAGGTGTACCGTCAATAACATACAACGGATCATTTCCGGCATTCATAGAACCCATACCTCGAATGCGGACAGAAGTTGTTGCTCCTGGAGCTCCTGAATATGATGTGATTTGTACGCCCGGAATAGAACCAGCCAATTTATTTTCTACAGACATGGTGGGTACATCCTGGAGTTTATCTGTACTCATTGTTGAGGCTGCACCTGTAAAAGTAGACTTCTTAAATGTACCGTAGCCCGTGACAACGACTTCATCTAAAAGCTCAGAATCAGTTTTCAGAGCTATTTTTACTACCGGTTTAATGGCAACTTCTGTAGTCTGCATACCGATGTACGAAATTTGCAAAGTCTTTGCAGAACTATAATTGTATCATAACTTCTTTATAATAAGAATTTTATAACAATACCGAGAACTTTTACCTATAATGCGATGTTGATGATTATATACCTGAATGTCAATTACATATAATAAGAGTATTAGTAATAAAAATCAAATAATCACTATATCGGTCTCCCACTATTTTAAATGTAATCCGCTTATTGTGAATGAAATATAGATTAAAAAGTATACGATTGAAAAAAGAATGTTATACTTAATAGTTCCAAACGAAAAAGAAGTCATAAAGCAGTCTATTATTATTATCTCACATAAATGGCTTAGAGATGAAAAAAGATAATTACTAATTTGATATTTATATAAAAGACAGAGAATACAAACCTAAATTTCTCCATAATAGGATTAATAAGCTTATGTATTTAATAAACAGCCAATTAAATCATTTACATTTTGCATGTAGGAAGTTAGTTTTAACGCAATGTTAAAACTAACTTCCTACATGCAAAGAATTAGTGATTTTCAATTAGAAAACAAGTTCTTTCTAGAAGCGATATTTGAGAACTGTGATTCGTGTTAACAATGTTAATAGTCAATACATTTACGTAAGACTCAAATCTTTGTTACATATAAGATACTTTGCGATTATTTTTAGACTTTTCTAAGTCTCTTACAATAGTTATGTCCATTATATTAGTATAAACCTGTGTTGTTTTCACACTTTTATGTCCCAATAGCTTTTGTACAGTAGTAATATTGACTCCACTGTATATTAATAATGTGGCATTGGTATGGCGAGCGGTATGGAACGAAATACGTTTATTTAGCCCTGATAATTTTGCTATGATCAATAGCTCCTTATTCACATTTGAATTATCTCTAAGCTTAAAAAAATCGGCAAGATCATCTTGATATTTATTCAAGACTTCTATTCCTTTCCCCTCAAATAAAAGATAAAGCGGAAGACGTACTTCCGTGTTCGTTTTCACAGATTTATAAATAAGCCAAGTTTCTTGATGCATTTTCACTATGTTTTCAGGGGATAAGTTGGTGAAGTCAGAATATCGTAATCCTGCATAACAACAAAAGAGGAAAGCATCTTTGGTCTTTTCCAGTTTAGTGAACCGTCCCCCCAATTCCAGACTTTCAATCTTTCCTAATTCCTCCGGAGAGAGGTGAGTATGATTATTCTCAACACTCTTGATCTTATATTTCCGAAAGGCATATTTCTGTATCTCCATATATTCTTTATTTATGGCTACATTAATATGACGCTTTAGATGTTTCATGTGTTTCGCAATTGTATTAGTATGATATCCTTTTTGCTGAAGATAGTGATCAAATGAGGATATAAATTCAAAAGTCAATTCAGAAAATGACACATCCTTCTTATAACTCCTTAATAATTCTAATGTTGAGAGATGATTGCGTTTTGTACTTTCCTTCAATGAAGATTTTGCTATTTCGTTGCGGAAAAATGCAATAAATGAAGTGCTGTCGTCTTGATTTTCCATAGAATTCTTTAATGAATCCAATGAAATCTGTTTCCCCTGTTGCCACAATCCCAACTCTTTCTTCTCTATTTCTGCCATAAACTCGTAAAGCATGTGATTGATAGCATCTGCATTAGGATGGTTCTTAACCATTCTCTTCTTAAAATCCCATTGATCGGGACTCAAGTAAACTTTGGTAGAGAAATATTTCTTTTTTCTGTTTAAATAGGCCTCAACCTGTACTAATGCCATACCCTTTTTATTCAGGCTCTTTTTCCTATTATACACCAAACTGTAAATAATTTTATCCATTTCCTTTATTTTTAATTAATACTATGGACAAATAAGACGTGCTTGGGTACTATATTAGAATTGAATAAGATTTAATATCTGCTAAAACCTGCTATTTTTTATATAGAAATAACTAATTCGACTTTTGAAAAAGTGGCTAATTTATATTTATAAAAACTTCCTTAACAGAAAAACAAGCATTATTTTAGCTCTTATTAAGGCTTAAACACACAAAAATATGCAAAAATGTATATGAATAGTGCCTGCAACATGTTAGCAATATAAACTCCGTTTACGTTTTTTAAGGCGGATTTCTATGTTATTAGACATAAAATCGAGCTTTTAGATAACGATTTGTTATATTTGCAAGGTTTTTTTATAAAAATGATTGTCCGTTTCATATTTCTTAATATATTTGCATTTTGTTAGAGTAAAGAAACAATTAATGTAAAGTTAAACTT
>ERZ791934.1433-NODE-1433-length-22517-cov-64.144958_pt1 | contig 22517 bp, 21 predicted proteins | sample MGYA00510125_ERZ791934 | MGnify/ENA primary metagenome ERZ791934 (study PRJEB30046, sample SAMN00993240) | human gut metagenome | study: EMG produced TPA metagenomics assembly of the A metagenome-wide association study of gut microbiota in type 2...
ATGCGTGATGGGAAGGCTTTTGATTTGGAAAAGTACACCGAAGAACTCAACTTGCTTCACTGATAAGGCAAAAACGGTACCACTAGGAAAACATAACCTAGCGGTACCGTTTTCTTTTGCTGGGTGATATGCGGCCATGGAAGCATAGATGGAACACAGAGGAGGGGGCGGTGAAATTCAATTTTATTAAACGATATTCCACATCTCGTTTTCTGCAATGTTAAAGCGCCTAAATTCAGGGATGGCTTTTTCAAGGCTATCAGATAGGATTGAATCGTCCTCCATAACCTTCGCCAAGGCGAGAATGCTTTGGGGATATATGGGGTCAGCGAGTTTTTGTTTACGCATATCGTTATAGGCATTATACAAAGGCAGTCTGTGTTCTCGACTCAGGTAGTCTACCATCGCTAATAAATAGAAGGCCTGAGGATATTGCTTTTTGTCGTAATATTGCCGTATTTCATTAGATTTTAAAGTTTCGATAATAAATGCGATATCTCCGCTGTCTTTTATTCTATGACAGATGTTGCTTTTGAACAACTCAAAGGAAATGGTGCTTTGCGGAGGTTCAACTCCTTTTATGGAATCAATAATTAAATCCTCTATTGTCACATGTAGAATTTGCGCCAGCTTATACAGCGTTTCGGCTGAGCATTTTTCAATACGCGATCGGCCGCTACAAATATTATTTAGAGTAGCATGAGGAACGCCACTTAATACGGAAAGGCGATATTTTGTCATGCCTTTTTTTCTGAGAATTTCATTGATATCCATTATCGTCGTCCGTGTCATCTTTCCATAGATATTTTTTCCTCAAATAATCAGCTTGTAAGGGAGTGATGGCACCATCGTTGATCAATGCTGCGTTGATGCTGCCATATAATTCGCCCCATAAACAATCTATTAGGGAAGAATTGTTTTTTAAGCCTTCCTTATAAGCATCAAGGTCGTGTTGCAGATATTCCGGTAAGCAGCATTCATACTTATTTATAGATCGGATGTGTTTCATGATATCACCTATATACATAGTATCGGTGCGCCGAAATAATGTCAACACGTAACGAGAAGATTGATACATAAGTGAGATAATAATCTAAAAAGAACCCCGAACGATTTACCATGACAGCAAATCATTCGGGGTTTACAAATTTTGTGTCATTAGGTCAAAATAGATGCAGGGATTTTTAACGCCAATAATTATGTACATAATGCAGTTTGAGAATGAGGCGCTAATTTACTTGTATTTTAGACAGATAAATATTAGTTGTTTTGAGTTATATTATCTTTGGCTTTTGCTTCATAAAACTGTTTAGTAAGTTCAGAGCGCAAAAAAGCGTCATTCATCAGTGTGATAAAAGCATCTTTAGACTTTTTTGTATCCAATCGAATTTCGTTTCCGTCTTCGCTGTATTTAAATCGTCCAGAAAGATCATGTGTTGTCTTGGTAAATTCAATAATGGTTTCTTTAGAAATATTAAGTTTAAAAATCGGTGAGGATTTCTTAACTCTAGATAGCTTGCGTGCAAATGCAATGTCCTCAGCTGAATCTCTAAGAACTTGAATATCTTCAATTATAGCCAACTCTTCAATAGCCTGTACAGTTTCATCCGCCGCCTTATAAATTAATTGGTTAAATCCCATGTTACGTTCTAATACCTTTATGTCTATGACGAATATTTCTCCATTAATTCGAAATAGCTGCACTGCACCATTGAGTCGGATAATATCATCACCCGTAACTAATTCAAACCGTTGTTTGCTTTTTATAGCGCCAAGCAAAAAACTATCTCGTTTGATTAAAGAAATAGGATAATGTTTCTTAAAAAGGCTAACACCATCTTCCATTGAACCTATATAGATAATGTACCCACAGAGCCTGCTCAAGTTGTCTTGTTCAAAGTTGAATTTTTCAACTTCTTTTGTCGCTTGCTTTATATCGAAACTCTGAAATACTTCTAATTCCTCTGGGTATTCAGTATAATCATAATGAAAAATAGCATTAGTGCGCTCATCTGCAGTGGACAACTCACAAACTTGCAAGTCATTATTATTCAAAACAGTATCGGTCATGTATTCCAAAAACAACTTGTCAACTTCTGGTTCCGTTTTTTCATCTTCGATATCCGCTAATCTAAGTATCAAATTCTCATCTTGTTTTAAAACAAAATACACCTGTACTGTATAGGGTTGTCCTAACAATGTAGATAGCTTATCCTTTATCTCTTCAATGGTCATTTCTTAACCTCCTTTACCACCCAAACATATTTGTCAATTCTAATCCATTTTATTGCTACATCCGAAGTCAATCGATCTTTAGAAATAAGTATAATTCCGTCAGGCGCATTCACATCTTTTATTTTTGCTCGATATAATCTATATCCCATTAACGCTAAGGTGGGATTTCCATAATATAAATCCATTTTTACAAAAATCCATCCAATTAAGAATAGAAGAACTCCAAGAACTATCACATAGCGAATGCTTTTTAAATCAATACAAATAAGAGGAATGATATACGTTGTAAGGAAAGTTAGATATTCATAATTTTCATTTTTTACAGTTTCAATTGTATATGGTGGATTGCTTACTCCTGACCATTCATATTGGGTTTTACAGGCAAACCCCCAACTAATAATTGATAAAACCAGTGCTATTACAGACAAAATATTACGTCTTAAAAGTGCTGCAAAACCAATAAACTTAGCATCGGCTTCAAAGGAAATTGGGACATCAACTGTAAGCAGAAATATTATAATAAATAGTAGCCAAAGTGACATTAAGTAAAAACGTGATTTCAACAATGTACTATTTTTGATATCACTTTGTCCATTATCATTCAAAAGAATCACCTCGTTCCATAGTAAATTATTTATGAGAATTTTGCAGTACATTATTAAATGCAACTTTAACCCTAATATTATTTTAATCAGTTGCGCCTTTTAGCTCTTGATGATTATCATGGACCCAACGGATAGCCTCTTTTTTTAAAATATCAAGTAACTGTAAATGTTCAGAAAAGTGGTCTTGATTCAAACATCTTCTTTTTTCTGTCAGTTTAATCACTTTAGCAGCCTTATCCTCACACCCAGTTTCACGCTCAGTTCCCAAAATCACTTGCCCCTCATCGGACAAGAAATAATTGAGTGACTGATATATATTTTTTAGATTTGCCGCATCTTGACCTTGCTGATTAGGAGTATCGACAACAAAAAAATTAAATGGGCTATCCATCCGATTAAGATTATAAAGATAAAGTCCAGTTTGATACATATAAACCAGCCGTGGGGTATCGCTCCCTGATTTATCAATTACTTGTACAAAATCTCTTAACTTAATAAATGTCTTAGGAATATCAATTACCTCTGCAATTTGGCGGCAATAAGCCTCAATTTTTTCTCTAATCCCCTTAGCACGAACCTTTGATAAAAGGTTTTTTACCCGTTCATCAAGCAAAGCAATACTTGTAATTTTTGAATCTAATTCTCTTTGGAGTTTATCTAATTGAATAAGACATGACTCATATATTTCTTGCTTGCCCTCATTTTTATAAAAAGAGGAATATGACAATAGTTGTTTAGACTGTTGTATACTGTGTTCAAGCTGTTTTAATTGCACAGAAAGTGATTTATATTCCTCTCTATTGTTGCTCAATTCATTTTCCAATGCTGATATGTCAGATGTTAATGATTCAACAAGTTTTTCTGCTAAAGCAAAATCCGAACTAATATTGAGCTGTTCAGGTAAGCCATTATGATAGTGAACTCCGCAAACAGGACAAATCAGCTCATCCCCTTGCTTCATTGCAAAATTAATATCTTTGTGTATTTCTTCAATACTCGATGAAGCGATTTTCAACTTATGATTTGCAATAAATATGTCATTTTCTATTGAGCTTATTTTAGCGTTAAGATCAAATCGCTGATTCATTAGTTTTTCAGAAGTCGCAAGCATTTCAGCTAATGCAGCTGCTATATTTTCTGGACTTTCCATGTTTTCAGCACTTTTCAAGGAAACATTAAGCCGATTAACAAAATTCTGATTATAAGTAAATTCTTTTTTTAATTCATCTTTTTCCATTGTAGCCTGCAAAATATTAGATCGAAGGATATAATATTCATCAGATAAATAACCACAAACATATTTATTTGTATTTTTCTTCCAATCTTTTATATAGGTTGCATTTCGGAAAGAATCTCCAATTTTATTCCAACCATCGTCTTGATCAATATATTGAAATCTAAATAAAAGTGGAGGTGTTATATTAAAAGTATCACCTTTGCTTGACACACAAGGCATATTAACTCCAAATATTTGCATAAGCATGTTGCTATATTCGTGAAAAGAATTTGTTTCTATCAGGCAAGTATGTTTTTGTGAAGGTACATCTTGCTGAAAAAGTTGAAAGCGTCTTTTTTCTCGAACAATACAATATCTTTCTATACCATACTCAAAATACAAAATGTAAGTAGAAATAATTTTTGTCCAATCTTTTTCTACACGTCTGCACTCACATCCAAAGGTGGTAAAGATACTTTTTATAATTGAAGATTTGCCTGTTTTGTTACCGCCCAGAATTATATTTAATCCTTTTGAAAATGGTACTTCTAAAGAACGAGACTCACTCTGGCTGATCACAATCAACTTGGTTATTGTCAATCTTTTCATTTTCATCAGCCTCCTCCTGCTTTCTTAAATATCTGAGTAGTCTTCTATATTTCTGTTCAAGTTCCATTATATTTTCTAAATTGCTGTTCATAATAAAGCACCTCTATTAAAAGATCATCCAGTGTATCTGAATCTAATTCCATCGCTTGCAATTTCTGATCGCATAGCTCCTTTATACTTATCAATGATGGCCTTGCCTTATCCGTGGATTCAGTAATTGTTTTTCGCAACAATAAGATTGTTTCTTGATACTTAATATCTTCAATATTAAGCCAACGGGCATCATGAAGCATTTTAGCTTTAATTAGTCTATAAATCTTATCTTCAGGTAATGAAAGTGTTTCTAAGAAATCTGAAAATTCTCTATAATTTCCGTCCGTTCCGATTTTTTTATTAAGCTTATCATTTATATCGCAAATTTTTATACCTTTTTTCTCTACAAGTGATCGAAAACTAATGGGAGGAGATATTTTTTCCTTGCTCTTAATCCGCACATCATTTACAATCTGCTGAAATATTACATTAGCCGTGTTAATAGGTATTCGTTTATCTGCCAATTGCTTAAAAAACATGCCTGATACCTGATCTTCATACGTAGACAATTGTAATTCTGATTGATATATAAATGTTTTCTGAATAAATTTATCATAGATTTCATCGAAATTGCTTGGAATATTATCTGCATATTCATCTTTGATGCGTGCTTTTATTTTATCATACAATTTAATATTTTCATCTGCCAAGCATTTGTTATCTTCTATGTAAGACTGCCAAGTGCGAACATCTAAGTCGTAATTATTATTTGACACAAAATGGCAACAAGAGCATTCGTCTCCGAATTTTAAAAAGTTGTAAAATATAAAGCCAAGAAAAGATTTCTTATAAGATCCATTTTTGCGCTTTTCTCTTTTTGAAAGCTCAGATACAGACCAATCATCATTGTCTTCTTTTGTTTTAATTTGATAAAACTCAAATTGGGAACCATCTCCATCAGCAAGTTGCGCCATGTCATCATGAAATTCACAGAATACAATACACTTTGGCTTTTTTTCGAGCTGATTTATAATGTGGTAAACTATCCAGTGCGCTTGATATTCAAATCTATTGTATGAATCAGAACCAGCCTGCTCTCGTTGAGCTGTACCTAAAACAACGCTCATGAATTACCCCACCTTCTTTGCAAAATCTACAAATGCGACAATCAGCTTATTTGTAAATAAAAAATATCGCATGTGGCACTTAAACACTCTTTAATTTCTATTTTTATATCGACCATCCTTAGGCTTCACCGCATCCTTAGGTATTGCCCAAGTGACCCCGAACCGAACAGCGCCCGGTATTTTCCCCTGTGCACAAAGCACCTGCACCCGGCGTGGAGTGATTTCCCATTTTTTCGCTGCTTCTTTCGCTGTCATATAGTCCATTAAAACGTTCCTTTGCCGAATAAATATTGTATATATTATATATCGCAGCGGCGAATAAAGCAATTAGATTCGTGTAAATTATGGAAATATTCACAGTATTATGGTGAAACGGATTGAAAAATATTAGAAATTCTGTGTCAAAAACAAATTCCATTTATATTCATCTCTTTGTTCTTAATATTTCCTTTTAAGTTCTGTACAGCTTCAAACATCTCTTGGCTAATAATTGCTTGATGCGAATTCTCAATGATAACCGTATCAATTTGTCCTTGGTTTTCTTCCTGTTTACCTATGAGGAAATCGGGAGTATGAGTTTTGGGAGTAATATTGCGACCAATATATTTTTCATTGGATAGAATTCGGTCAATAGTTGATGTACTCCATTGCTCTTTACCAGTAACAGTTTTTATACCATGATCTTCAAGATGTTTCTTGATCTTACGACAGCCATAACCTTGCAGAAACAAATCATAAATAAGTCGCACCATTTTAGCTTCCTCTTCAATGATTACAAGATTTCCATTCTCATCTCTACCGTAGCCAAGAAATTGTGAATGATTTAGCTTGATATGTCCGTGATAACTACTCTGGTGAATACCCCATTTAATAGCTTCACTTTTTTGTCTGCTTTCTTCCTGATAAGCCGCAGCTGCCATCGTAATATACTTTTTTACCCGAAGTTCATTAGACCAAATGTCCTCGGTTTCAAAGTAGGCAACCACATTTAATCTTGATAATTCATTAAGCATAAGCAGGACGTCCAACGTATTGCGTCCAAAACGGCTAAGGGATTTCATCAAAATCAAATCTACTTTTCCATTTCTGCAATCATTCATTAAGCGCTGAATCTCATCTCTATTATCTACTCTTGTACCGGATTCCTTTTCAGCATAAATACCGGCAAAATCCCAATCAGGGTTATCGCAGATTTTTTGCATATAGTAAACTACTTGTGATTTTAAACTCTGCCTTTGTTCCTCATGTTCTGTGCTGACACGGCAATAGGCAGCAACCTTTAACTTTTTATCAGCTTGATTCTGTCTTGCCGGGATAGTGAAAATTTGTTTGCTCATTTCAAAGCCTCCTTAACGCAAAAATGCAGCACCCACTTGGGTACCGCAAACTTCAATTACTATTTTAGATATGAAAAAAGCTACATCTTCATTGGTTTATTACCAACAAAAATGTAGCTTATAACTTGGTGCGCCTGACTGGATTCGAACCAGCGGCCTTCCGGGTCGGAGTTGCGAGGTGCTTTTGCCATTTGGGTAAAATTGAGTACAGAAAAGACCGGCAAAGCCTTGATTTTCTAACATTTTTCTCTTGGTTCGAGTTCAGTCGAGTGCGCTCGAAATCATTGCAGATGATTAGAAAATAGCCCGGTGTGTTAGAAGAATGTTAGAAAATCTAACAAATCTGAAAGGTATCATTTCCCTATAAGGATTTCCGCAATATTCAGGTAAAGATAGCGTCCGCGACGTAAAAATTGCAGGGCGCTATTTTTTATGCCCAAATTCGGGAGAAAGGAGGAAAACCTATGCAGCAGAAACAAAAACCGGCAAGGCGGCGTGAGGATTGTTTCGATTGCCTTTATTGGCTGGGCGGATACGGCTGCGCACTTGGGGATGCCCCTTGCCCGTATGCTGAATCTGCCATCGAAGCCGCGCCGAACGCACCGCCCGGCAGATGTGAGGACTGTCCGTATGGGCGGGACGCGCCCTGCATCGGTTGGTGTACCTCGTCCGTGTCAAAGGGCTTAGTTTTGTCAGCGCAGTACAGCAGCTCTGTGAGGACATCCCAGCCCCGGCAGCATCCGCATCGCAAACCTGGGAACGCCCGCCCAATTCCCAGACACTCATTCTCAACAAAAAAGAGACCGCCATCGCACAGGGGAAACAGGCGCTCATCAAGCAGGCGTTTCAGGATTGGATATGGAAAGACCCGGAGCGCCGGGAGCGGCTGACACGGCTCTATAATGACAAATTCAACAGCATCCGTCCGCGGGAATATGACGGCAGCCATATCAATTTTGCCGGGATCAACCCGGAGATCACCCTGCGGCCCCACCAGATCAACGCCATTGCCCATATCCTGTATGGCGGGAATACCCTGCTGGCACACGTTGTGGGGGCTGGGAAAACTTGGGAGATGGTTGCGGCGGCGCAGGAGAGCAAACGGCTGGGTTTGTGCCACAAGAGTTTGTTCGTTGTCCCCAACCACCTGACCGAGCAATGGGCATCGGAGTATTTGCAGCTGTACCCTGCGGCTAACATCCTCGTGGCAACGAGAAAGGATTTTGAAGCAAAGAATCGCAAACGTTTTTGCGGACGTATCGCCACGGGGGATTATGATGCGGTTATCCTTGGCCATTCACAGTTCGAGAAAATCCCAATGAGCCTTGAACGGCAGACCTCCATATTGGAGCAGCAGAAAGAAGAACTGGTGCTCGGCATTGCCGATTTGAAACGCAATCATGGCGAACGCTTTTCCATTAAGCAGATGGAAAAAAGCAAAAAAGCCATTGAGGCGAAGCTGAAAAAGCTGAACGACCAAAGCCGCAAGGACGATGTGGTGACATTTGAGGAATTAGGCGTTGACCGTATCTACATCGACGAAGCTGGACAGCAAGACAGATACCCCGCTAACCGGTGCCGTCTTTGCCCTGTTTGCCAGCGATGATGTTTACAGCGTGGATGGCAAACTGCTTGTCCGTGCGGGGGAGCAGATCGCGGTATCTGCGCCGTCCGACGCGCAGGGCCTTGCCGCTTTTGACTGCGGCCTGCCCATCCGGGGTGAACTGTATGGCACTGAGGGCATCTATGTGGCGGAAAATGAGTTCGGCACCGGGACGGATGCCCGTTTCAACAGTGGCCTGTATGAGATTCGAGAATTGACCCCGCCGATAGGCTATTACCTGAACGATGAGCCGATGGAGGTATCTTTCCTCTATGACGGCCAGCCGGTTCAAACGCTGGAGGTTACCTGCAAAAACGATGGCACTTCGGTGCTGATCTCCAAGCGCAAGCTGACCGGCAGCGATGAGCTGCCCGGCGCAACCCTGCGCATTGTGGATCAGGATGGCAAGGTTATCCGGGAATGGGTGAGCGGCGACAAGGCCACCGAAATCCGTGGGCTGGAATTGGATAAACCCTACACGCTGGTGGAGATCACCGCACCGCAGGGATTCGCCGTTGCAGAGAGCATCAGCTTCAAGCTGGTGCAGCGCGTGGACGAGGACGGCTCCCCTCTGCATGAGAACGATGAAGTAATGAGAAAAAGGAATACATTGATTCTGGTGTCGCATATTTTTTTATGTGAAGAGCAATAATGAATTGTATGCTTTTCGTTCACAAAGAAAAAACCGCAAATTGCAAGAACAAGTTGGACACTGCCGGAAGATAGAGAGGAGCGGGCGCCCGGGCACGGCGGAGGCCGTAGGCCGGAGCCGTGCCCGGAAAATTTTCAAAAGTCACGCAGCGAATACAGCATCGAGAAAGGCATCGAATAGCTCTTCAGGAGTGCGATATCCGAGTTTCTTGCGAGGGCGTCCATTCAGTTCGTCAGCGGCGGAAAGAATATCTTCGTCGGAGAAAGCCTCAATGGAGGCTCCCTTCGGAACAAAAGCGCGGAACAGGCCGTTGTGCCGTTCGTTTTGCGGGCGCTCCCAAGATGTGTAGGGATGAGCAAAGAAAGCTTTGGTTCCCCATTGTTCCACTTGAGCGAAGTCGGCAAACTCGCTGCCATTGTCGACTGTAATGGTCTTAAAGATACGGGAGAAGTTTTCGCAGTATTCATCGTGCAGCGCGGTCATGAGACCCATCACAGCTTCGCTGGTCTTGCCGGGAATACGGAACGCCAGGTAGGTTTCTGTCTTCTTTTCCAGTAGGGAAAACACCACTGATTCTTGTCCGGCGCGCTTACCGACCACGGTATCGCCCTCCCAGTGTCCTTCTTCAAGACGAAGACAAGCAATTTCCGGACGGGTCGAAATACTCGCGCCGTAGTGCCGTTTGTTCGCCATTTCACGATGCTTTGTTGCCTTTCGTTTCAATGCTTCAGGCAATTCTGTGGGTTTAATGGACACGTCTCCACGCCACACCATATTGTAGAGAGTTCGCGTACAGACCATTTCTGTCGCTTCAAACAGGTCATGCAGTTTCGCGTCCCCGCAACAAGCATCCAGTGACCATTTGTGTTCCCGGATTTGTGTGCCCACCCATTCGATAAAGTTGCTGCATTTCTCTGTTTGGGTCGGCCTGTGACAGTTCGCTCGGTTCGCTGCATAAACTGCTTCCCCCTGCCTGGGCGAATAGCTTGGGGTCCGCCCTCGTGTACTCTTTCGGGCGGGCGTGCCTCGCCGCAGTTCGTTCGTCACGGTGGTCGGGGCACATCCTATCGCTCTTGCGATGGCTCGTACTCCCAGCCCCTGCTTTTCCAGCGCTTTGATGGCTCCGCGCTCTTCCATTCGCAAGTGCTGTCCCTTCTTGCGTTCCGCCATTTCTGTGCTATACTTAGGGCAGGCCATAGTGATTGCTCTCCTTTGGTGAATGTTGTCTTTTCAACTCCATTCTACCACCGGGCAAATCACTATGGATTTCTTTTATCTGTCCAACTTGATTTTACAATCAACCACAAAGAAAAAACATTTTTCCATTCAAAAAGTGAAGGTAGTTTTCCTGAAACGAAACTTATCTGTAAATTCAATTCAAAAAATGGTTGTTTTTTTGAATTGTTTATGATATACTCTATTATTAATTAAAATAAAAAGGAGGGATTGGATTTATGGCATATAAATCTCTTGCGAAACTGTATTACAGCGACCCTCAAAACTATACTCAAATCTATAAGAACCGTTTTGTTAGCACAGAGTCGGTTCATATAAATTTCTCTGTTGCCAAAAATCCTATGTTCTTTTTGCAGAATGCAGATGTAATGTCCTTGGCTTACCACATCTCTACGTTGGATAAAAAGGTGACGCTGCTCAGCATGAAGTTGCCCGGCGTTGCTTTGAGGCAATATTCTCGGAAATGCTTGATCGACGAAATTGTATTGACAAATAAAATCGAGGGCGTGCACAGCAGTCGAAAGGAAATCGACGATGCGCTGGAGATTTTGAGCAAACAATCTCAGGAGAAGGGCAAACAGCAGCGGTTTGTCGGTCTGGTCAACAAATATCTCAAACTCATAACAAAAGATTCGATCGCATTGGCAAGCTGCAAAGACATTCGGGCTCTTTACGATGAAATGTTTCTGGATGAAGTGATTGCGGAAGATGCTCACCATGCACCCGACGGAAAGATTTTCAGAAAAGGATCAACATCCGTTTATAGCGGAGCCAATAAAATTATACACACGGGGGTGACTCCTGAGAGAAAAATCATAGACGCAATGGACGAAGCACTGTCCTTTCTTCATGATGACAGTGTAGATATGTTGTTTCGCATCTGTATTTTCCATTATCTGTTTGAGTATATTCATCCTTTCTATGACGGGAATGGGCGGATGGGACGCTTCATTCTCAGCTATTATTTGTCTGAAATTCTGGAACCCCTACTCTCCTATCGGATTTCTGAGACGATCAAAGAGGATATAAATGCGTATTACAAAGCATTCCAAACTTGCAATGATTCTCATAATCTGGGGGATCTAACGCCTTTTTTGCTCATAATGCTTCAGATGATTGAAAAATCGTTGAAGGATTTGCAGATCTCTTTGGAACAGAAACGAATCAGCTGGGAAAAATACGAAAAGCTGATCCTTAGTTTTCCTGAAGTTCAAAGTAATAATAGCATCTTTTCACTCTATAGCTATCTGATTCAAGCGGCGCTGTTCAGTGAAAAAGGAATCTCAACAGGCGAACTGATTGAGCAATACGGTACTAGCTATTACAAAGTGAGCAAAATGATTCTTCAGCTTCGGCCGGAATTGGTCCTCTGTCAGAAAAAGGGGAAAGCCAAATACTATCAAATCAACCTTTCGGCACTGGATGACATTCTGCTTCAAAAAGACCTTTCTGGCTGGACTCCTTCAACCTGATATGCAAAATTTAGAAGTACGCACAAACAAGGTGGCCGAATTCGGTCACCTTGTTTGTTGTGATAGAAATCGCTGGTTCAAGTTACCTTATCATTGTTGGATTTAGTTTATCAACGTTCTGCGGTCACGACCAACGACCTCCCACAGAAAATGAATAAGTAATAGACATGCTTCTTGAGGAATATGCACTAGTTTCGCTCAGTTGGTAGAGAATTTTTCTAAAATATCTTTTTTGTTAAGACATGCCACCAGCCGAGAAGTTTGATGCTTTTCGGCTTTTTTGTTGTTTGGGCTCGTGAAGTTTTTTGCTGTCTGCGTGCAACCGTTTGTTTTTTCGGCGTCCAACACATCGACTGCTTTGTCTTTCTGACCTTCCAGCGTGCGGGAATAGCGCATGGTGGACACCAAAGATGGATGTCCCAGAATCTTCTGTAAAGTTCTGCTCAGCTAGCCGCGTCGCAAACGTGTAACGAAGCGTATGCACGCCCGCCTCCCTGTTCGCCGCACCGCTTCAGCACAAATTCAGTGGTTGGTAAAAATGGTATCTTCAGCAGAAAGAGGTTAACAATTAACATCTAGAAATGTGGCTTGACCTCTGTTAGCAGATCTACCGGGTGTTCGTAAACGTCGTCCGTGATACCCCGTACAGAGATGTGACAAAATCAGATTCCAATACAAGCAAAAATCCGGACTGAAACCATCAATGTTCAGTCCGGATTTTTTGCTGTGGAAATGCGCAAATTGATGCTAAAACGTTTGCGGCAATCGGAACTCAGATTACCGCAAACTAAAGTAAAATAGTCGTTGGTAACTCTGAAAATGAGCTGAGGTCGGCACTTATTTATTGGTTAAGTTGGTCCAAAACTGGCTGCACAACGGCCATCTTTTCTTCAACCCAGGTGTTCCAGTTGTCTTCAAGCTCCCCGTCCTTGAGGATAAGTTTTGCATACTCATCGCCCAAATCCATTGTTGCCTGCGATTTTTCGCGTGAACTCAAAAACTCATATTCGTATTCTCTAGGCAGAAGCGTTGTTTTGTCACTTAATTCTTCGCGAAGTTTGTAGAAATCACGTACGGTATTCTGAATTTCATAACTATAGTTAGGGCTTACCAGACTAAAGTCATCTGTTAAAATCAACCCGCCAAAAGAGGATTCCTTAGAAGGGTACTTACCGCCAAGCACACTTGTCGCACTTCCCTGGATGGAAGGATCAAGCAGAGAAACGTAATTTCCACTTTCATCGAGCTCCCAATCGATTCCTTCAAAGCCCATATTCATGAAGTTCTGTCCTTCCTCTGTGCAGGTGTAGTCCAGAATATCCATTGCGCGTTCGAACTTTTCCTGGCTGATTGTCGGACTGAACATAACTTGTCCCCAATAGTTGGAGTCTTCACGATAATGATACATACCATCATCGCCCACGAGCTGTGCGAGGTGGAGTACTTCGTCCGGATCCAGCCCCTGCTCAGCAAGACCATTTCGGATATAGGTAATCATGATTGCGTGACCGTCTTCCAGGGTCAGACCGGATGTTCCCTGAACGTAAAATTTCTGAGCACCCTGATAACGTGTATAGCTATAGAACTCAGGATCGAGAATACCTTCCTGGTAAAGTTCCTGATACTTTTTCAATGCATCCAATGTGCGAGTGTCAGCAGGTGCCCACTGGAACTGGCCGTTTTCATCCTTGTAGTAACCATCTCCGATATTGCATGCTTCGGAGAATGTGGTTGTGGGATACAGCTTTACCATATCATAGGGCCGAATACTCATACCTACCAGATTATCGCCTACATTGCCAGGATCTTCTTCCAGGAATGTTTTGGCAATTTCTTTTAGTTCGTCCGGAGTATAGGTATCTTTCAGTTCCAGACCGCAAGCTTCCATCCAATCTTTGCGCAAATAGATCAGGGCGTGATAGCTAAGACGTTCACTAGGACGATTAAGAGAGAAAACCGGGCGATACAGAAAGTAAGTACCGCCGAGTTGTTCCTCGGCCATAGCGGCAGCAGGGACGTTTTCCTGCGTCTTAGCAACATTAGGCCACCGCTCTTTCCAGTCATCAGGCAGACGGTAAATGGCCTCTTGATTAGCATAGTTTGCTAACTCACCAAATTCAAACTGAGCATTAGCAACATCGGGCATATCGCCGGAGTTAATCCAGATGCGCAAACGCTCATCCCAATCGGAAGTATCCATTGTAACAGCGATAATATCTAAATCCACATTGAACTTATCCAACCAGAAACGGCCCCAATCGTCTGCAGAATAGTCTGCACCGGATTTGATTCCCGCCTGGAGCCAACTCAGAGTAAGATGTTCGTCATAGGTGCCATCCGATGCGGATGAAGTAGTTAAATTTGTGGTTTCAGAACCACTTTTCCCGCAGGCTGCAAAACTCAAAATGAGAGTAGCGCAGAGAAAAAGTGTACCCAACCGTTTGAACTTTTTCATATTGATCTCTCCTTTTCAATTGGTTTCATTTTTACGCCTTGATCGCTCCGACCATGACGCCTTTTGCAAAATGTTTCTGCAAGAAGGGAAATACGCACATGATGGGCAAAGAGGTCAACATGACCGCTCCCATCTTGATTCCCATATCGAAGTTTCGCACAGCTGCTTGTGCGGAGCTGGTGTTGCTTGAAATATTGGATTCCATCACAATGGAACGCAGAGCTACCTGAAGCGGAACAATACTATTGTCATGAATGAAAATCAGCGCATTGTACCACTCGTTCCACCGGTCAACCATATAGAACAATGTAATTGTTGCAAGAATCGGTTTGGAAATTGGAAGAATAATGGAGAAAAGAATTCTCCATTCACCTGCTCCGTCCAGTTGCGCGGATTCAATCAGTGCTTCCGGCAACGAACAGAAATAATTACGTGCAAGCACAAAATAAAATACATTGATGCCGCTCGCCAATATGACAGACCAAATTGTATTAGTTAGATGAAGTTCGCGCATTTGCAGGTACAAGGGAAGAATGCCGCCATTAAACAGCATTGTGAACAGAATAGCTCCCAAAATAAGCCGCTTGCCTGGGTAACTTTTTCGGCTTGTGCCGTACGCAAGTGAGACTGTCAGAAACAAGTTGATCGGGAGTCCCAGAAGCAGAATTTTGAGAGATGTCAGATAGCCGATGGAAATGCGCTCATCTCCAAGAAGATTGATATAATTGTTCAGTGTAGGTTCACGCGGTATCAAAAGAAGCGGCGTATTGAGATATTCCCTCTGCGTAGAAAACGAGATCGCAATCGTATTAATGAACGGCACAACTACCGCCAAAATAAGGAGAAACAGAAATCCGGCAATCAAAAAATCTGCCGTGGTAGCTTTTCGATTTCTCATAGTATCATCCCTCCTTTTTTAGCCGAACAGGCCACTTCCGCCCAATTTCTTTGCACTGCGATCGGCAGCAATCAGGAAAATGCAGTTGACCACAGAACGGAACAAGCTAATTGCCATGGAAAAGCCAAAATCGGGAACGGAACCAAAAGTAATGCGATAAATGTACATATCCAGAATCTCGCAGATGTCTTCTACGGCCGGATTTGATAGATTGAAAATCTGGTCGAATCCTCCCGTCATCAGATTTCCAATGGAAAGAACCAGCATAACAAGAATTGTCGGTTTCAAATTAGGGAGAGTCACTCGAATAAGAGTTTGCCATCGGTTGGCTCCGTCCAATTCGGCGGCTTCATATTGATCCACGTCAATTCCAGACAGTGCAGCGAGATAAATGATTGCACTCCAACCAGCAGACTTCCAACTCTCTGTCAGATAAAGCAACGGTATAAACAGTGTGCTGTTTCCCAGAAAATTAGTCTTATCGAGGTTTAGCATGGCCAGAAGACTATTTACCATTCCATCGAGAGACAGAACATTTGTTACAATGCTTGCTACAATGACCCAGGACAGAAAATATGGAAATGTAAAAATTGTTTGAGCAATTTTATTGAACCGTTTCCACTTGCACTCATTGATCAGAAGTGCAAGGATAATGGGGACCGGAAACTGAAAAAGAAGGCGGCCGATATTAATTGTCAAGGTTGTCCAGACTGAACGGAAAAAAGCCGCATCTTTAAATACATAAGCAAAGTTTTCAAACCCGCACCAAGGGCTGCCCCAAATTCCACCGCGTGCGCTATATGTTTTGAATGCAAGCAACAAACCGGACATCGGCCCATATGCGAAGAGAATGAACCAGATGATGCCGGGAAGCATCAGACTATAGCAGGCGCGATTTTTCCAGATGCTCCGCCCGAGATGACGGGCAGATGCTACGAATTTCCCTTTCATCTCAAACCTCTCAATACTCAGGTTGTTTCAGAGTTGTTTTTCCTTCGAATTCCAGCTCATGAGCCAGTTCAACTACCATTCGCATTTCGTTGGCGCTGTGCATCAGAGCACCATGAACAACAACATTTTCAAAGCGAATATGGCGCGGACGATGCATTTCGTTATGCATTTCAAAGCCTCGGATGATCGAAACCGGGAAAATACTGCCCCCCACGGTGATGTTGCGGAAAGTTACATCCTGTACGTCGCCGCGAACACGGTCAAGCGAATATTTGGAATCAAGAATTTTAATATCCACCAATTTTTCCTGGGCATCTTCGATTCGAATATTTTCATACAGAATATTGTGAACATTAGCGCGATCCGCATTGTGTATCGTCAAAACACCTCCGGATTGATTCCCCTCATATTCGCAATGAATGATGTCACAGTCGAAAAAAACAATATCAGAGACTTCGTTGCAACGTAATTCGTAGCCGATCTCCAACGCGTTACCAGGTTCGGCGTTCCAAAGCGTACAGCCGTGTACATGTACATTCTTCACATTGCAGCAAGCCGCCGGACTGGGAAGCGGACAGGCCTTAATGCAAATGCAGTCGTCACATGCTCGGATAAAACAATTCTCGATCGTTACGTTTTCACACCCAACGATATCAATTCCGTCACCTGTAACCAAGCGGGACAAAATGTTGACGTCGCAAATGGAAACATTCCTGCATGCACCGGGGACAAGGTTCCAAACGCCGCTGTCTACAATAGTGATGCCTTGGATGCGGATATCATCGCCCAGGGTAAAGGCTGCCATCAGGCGTCCCCCATTTTCGTCTGGTTTATGCCATACAGAGCCGTATAGTATACCGTTCCCGAGCACAGAAACGCAATCCGCTTTGTAGGAGAAAATCCGTCCGCACACAATACTTCCTTCTTCCAGATAGGCGCATTCTCCGCTTTTCAGCTCTAATGATCCAATGTTATACACATGGCCTTTTCGAAAGAAGTAAGCGGGTGCCGGATCCGGAGGCGCTACATAGTTCGTAGTCAAAATGAAAAGCGGCGTCTTCAGATTGCCGTCCAATTCCACACTTATTTTGACAGGACCGGGTAAGGTAAAGCGGATAACATCTTCTTCACGCTCGAAAGAAACGCCAACAGATAACGGGCGAATAACCACATCTTTAAATGCAGTGGAGACATGGATCTCAACCGGAAAATGTTCAGAATTCTTCCGAACTACAACGGCATAGTCAAAAGAATCTGTGTGATATACGGTCTGTCGGCGGCCATCACACCAAAGTTCATAACGATCTGAATGAGGAATCTCGGCTTCACTGTGAATCTCATATAGAGGATTTTCAGGAAAAAGAGGATGTGGATTGAATTTAGGCATACGTTATTACCTCCCGTGGATTAAAAATCTTGTGTTAGGGCCGAACGGCAGTTCCGTCCGGAAGACGTGCCAGCATCCAGTTCCATGATATGCCGGTGTTTTTACACGGATAGCGGGCCGCCAGTTCTTCGTTGATATCCACACCAATTCCGGGTTTATCGCTCAAGTACAGATATCCGTCACGCCGTTCGGGCATTCCTGGGAAGATTTCCTGCATAAGCCTTCCGTTGAGAGTTGGATAAAGCCCAGACAGGCCATCAGTCCACTCTTGAACGCCAAGATTTGGACAAGAGATGTCAAGATGTGCATTAACTGCGTGCCCGATCGGTGTCATGTCGACCGGGCCGTGCCAGGCGGTTCTAACGCCATAAGCATCACAAAATGCGATTACTTTTCGAGCGGGCGTGATACCTCCTATTTGACTGACATGGATCCGAATATAATCAATCAGATGCTCTTGGACAAGGTGTTTCCATTCCTGAGGATTGTTGAATAATTCCCCCATTGCCAGTGGTGTTGCACACTGCTGGCGTAAAATGCGGAACCAGTCCGACTGTTCCGGAGGTAAAGCGTCTTCTAGGAAAAGAAGATGGTATGGTTCAAGCTCTTTGGCAAAGTTCAATGCATCGATAGGCGAGAGCCGCTCATGTGTGTCATGACAGAACTCCAGCTCTCCGGCGTATTTTACATGCAATATTTCCATCAGATTAAGTACGTTTCGAATATAGGATTTGGGGTCAAAGTAAGCTCCCGGGGGAGAGTTCTCGGGGCGATGCAGAGAGGGATTTTTTCCGCCATATCCCCCGACCTGAACGCGGATTTTCCGATATCCGAGTTCCTTCAGGGCTGCAACGCGTTCCAGTACGACATCGACGGAATCGCCTTCGGCGTGTGTATAGCACGGAATAGCAGCGCGGCACTTCCCACCGAACAGCTGGTATAACGGCATTCCCGCCATCTTCCCTTTGATATCCCACAATGCCATATCAACGCCGGACAATGCGTTGTTCAAGACCGGCCCGTTGCGCCAGTAACTCATGCCCATCACAGATTGCCAGATATCTTCAATATTCGACGGATCTTTTCCGATTAGAAACGGTCTTAGATAATCATTGATGACCGTCACTACGGCTGAATATCGATGTGCAAATGTCGCACATCCGACTCCATAAAGTTCAGGCTCATTTGTCTCGATCTTAACGGCAACAAGATTGATTCCTTCCGGGGCCGTGCAGATTGCCCGGACATCACGAATTTCAATGCTCATGTTTCACTGATTCTCCTTTTTTGTTGCTCCCCAGGAATGACCGCTCTGTTCCGGCATACCGGGAAGAATCAGGCCGCCATCCACACGCAGGATTTCTCCTGTAATGTAAGAGGCTTGGTCGGACGCCAGAAATGCGACAGCATTTGCAATATCTTCAGGAGTTCCTGAACGTCCTAGAGGAATACGCGTGCCAAGTTCGTCCCAAAAGTCCACAGGGATAATACTCAGCTTCTGAAGATATTCTTTACTGCGCACTGCAATGGCTCCAGGCGCTACGCAGTTAACGCGGATGCCATAAGGGGCAAGATCCAGTGCCGCTGACTGAGAAGCTCGATTCAACGCAGCCTTAACTCCGCCGTATACTGCGTCACAAGGATATGCACGTTCCGCACGAGTAGATGTAATATTAATAATGCTACCGGAGATTTTCGCACGAACCATCTGAGTGGCAGCAGCCTGCATACAGAACAAATAATTTTTCAAGTCGAGATTGATCAGTTCATCTACAGTTTCCGGAGTTATATCCAGAATACTTTCCATACGAGTGCGCCCGGCATTGTTCACAAGAACGCAAGGAACTCCCATTTCTTCGGAAACCTGATTGACAAATTTGGCTCCAGCACCATCTTTGCGCATATCCACACAATACATTGCACAGCGCTGCGCTGTGGTACTTTGAATTTCAGCACAGAGTTCCTCAGCGCTCTGAGTCGCAGAGAAAAAGGAAAAAGCAATATCGTATCCTTCCTTTGCCAATTTTAGCGCGATTCCGCGCCCGATTCCTTGGCTGGCTCCTGTTACAATTGCAATTTTGTTCACGAATTGTCACAACTCCTTTGCTTAATTTATTTGCGGTTAGATTACTCACATGAGTATAATTGCTGCTGCTCCAGGTGCTTCCAACTTAACTCTGGCGGGAAATTGTACGGTGCCGTCCCTTCCCACAGTGAAGATACTCACACCTCCGCCGAGCTGATTGGCGATAAACAGCTGTGAAGAAGATTCATCAAGAAGAAAATACCGCGGAAATCGGCCGCCGCTCGAACAGCGTCCGCAGAACGTAATCTCCGAACCGTCGGCACCAAGTGAATACCATGCGATTTCATCGGTTCCGCGGACACATGTGTACAACATGTTGTACTGTTCGGATACCTGAAGATGTGCAGTAAGGATCGTGGAACCCTTGCACTCAGTAGTGCTTGTACAAGAAACAACTGAAGCAACGCCGTTTTCATTAAAACAAAGCGTGAAAATTTGATTACTCAGTTCGGCGCTGATGTACATGAATCTGGAATTTGGATGAAAATCCATGTGACGGGGCCCACTGCCGCCAGGTAATTGGATATATGGCTGTTCGATATGCTTGTTCAGACGCCCGTCCTTTTGAATGTCAAACCGATATAGACGGTCGCCTCCAAGATCTGCGGCAAATAGTTCCCGTCCGTTGGGCGATAATCGGCAAGAGTGAATGTGAGAAGCGCTTTGCCGGGATTTTACCGGTCCACCCCCATGAAAATACAATGTTTGAATAACTTCCAAATGACCGTTGTTATCTGATACAACGGTGAGTGTACCAGAGTCATAATTTGAAATGTAGATTTTATGTTCTGGCGAAACACAAAGATGGCAGCTGCCTTGCGCTTCAAATGCTACTTGTTCAGCAAAATAAAAACTTTTGCCGTCTGGAATAAAATGTGTTAATAGCCCCTGAGGACCCTCGTCCAAAGCATAAAATCCACCATATCCGTCTGCGCAAAGAAAAGACGGATTATGTACGGAAAGAACAGTGTTCGCAAATGGCTCAGCGCCTTCAGTACTGTTGAACAGTGCAATACCGGATCCGGGATCAGCAGGCAACCAAGCCGGGAATTCAGTGTATTCTCCAATCAGCAACACAATCAGCACCTCGGATATCGTCACTTAAACATCACTTAAACATCGCAATTATATTTTAACATTATTTTATGCGTAATCAATTGGAAAATGTAATCAAAAAGCGAGAAAATACTTGTGCAAAGTGACACTATGCATTCTTTGCATCGGATGCATTGACCTTTTCAACAGAACATGATATGATAATAAAAAATAATGTTTGATTGTGCTCGAGGTGATGTTTGATGCTCGCGTATCAGAGAGTCTACAAACAAATTCTTCAGGCCTTAAAGGATAATACATATCCAATCGGGTCTCTTCTTCCCGCAGAGCCGGAATTGGAGAAGATATACGGCGTTAGCCGTACAACAGTGCGACGTGCGATCGCGCAGTTGGCTGAAGAAGGATATGTTAAAGTAAAACAGGGGCATGGGACCATCGTTTTGAAGAGCATCTATCCGACAGATGCATTCGAGTATTCTAGATTGCATCATTTCGAAGACGTTCTTTCAATTCGTCACGTAAATATTCCCAATCCAGAACAAATGACCGCTCGGGGAATGTATATTGATTCAGTTGCGTCAGATGAGACCATTTCTCAAGTTCTTGAAATCCCGGTGGGAACAATGGTATACCGGATCCAACGCATTTTTTACAGTGGAGATAATCCACTGATGTTTTTGAACAACTATCTGAGAATGGACTTTTTCCCGAATCTCGACCGTTGGACAGAGCAATTTTGGAATTTATACCCGTTTTTGGTTCAGCATTATAATATTCAGTATCAGGGATGTTCCGAATATATTTCTGCCGTATCCGCGGATTTGGTGGATGCGCAGATTCTCCATATCAATCCGGGTGTACCCTTGCTAAACAGTAGAAGAATCGCAAGATGCAATCTTGGACCGCTTGAATATGCTGTTCTTAGAATTCGTACGGATGTTATGGAACTGTGTATTACTATGGGGCCTAATTTGGAATCGAACTCTTTGAACTAATAAAGAAATCCAAGCAGAAGCTTTGTGTAAACGTGAATGAAAATCCAACAATCAGAACGAAAAAGGAAGTCCGTGCTAAGCTTTTCAGCTAAGAACGGATGCTTTTTACATTTATACAAATGCGCATTTTGCCCGAAATTTCTATTATGCGTTTCTTTTTCGAGGTGTCTATAATCGAATTCTTTGACGAGCATACAAAAGGAATTTCCTAGAAACTGCACAAATCCCTTTCTTATGCAGCTTGGAAAAGTTGTATTTGTGTTTTCTAACGACAAAGCTGTCTTCGCTCCAGACTTTCCGTTTTCTTATTTTATGGAAGATTGCCTATTCAATTTTATATTTTTCGATATTGTTTAGCGTAACCGCGGAATCTCCATAAAATGGGGAGGCGCGAAATCGGATGATAAACTACAGTTACATTCCGATTCCACCCAAAAGAATTGATCCCTTCCGTTCTCTCCCCTAACTTTCTGTAAATTACTGCCACACAAAAGAATCAATTCAAAGATCCGGGAACTAAAGCGTGTAAAAATTATGTATATCACAGAAAAAGCACAATAAAAA
>ERZ791934.1434-NODE-1434-length-22503-cov-60.526951_pt1 | contig 22503 bp, 23 predicted proteins | sample MGYA00510125_ERZ791934 | MGnify/ENA primary metagenome ERZ791934 (study PRJEB30046, sample SAMN00993240) | human gut metagenome | study: EMG produced TPA metagenomics assembly of the A metagenome-wide association study of gut microbiota in type 2...
TCTTTCGGATCTCTTGCTCCCATTATACCATATCGCTCGTGTAAACACTATTTAGGAGGGGTGGAAAAAGCTGGAGAAGGTTTACCAAAATATCTGCACTTTTGCAAAGGAAAACCAAATGGAATTGGTGGGATATTCCTATGAGGAGGATCTGAACGAAGTGTCTCTCCAAAACCGTGACGATCACATCACCATGCTCACGGTCGGCTACCGGAAGAGCGCGCCGAAGAAAGCCATACCTATACATCTCCGGCGGCCAGCACCACCGGAGATGCTTTCCTGTTAAATGCTGCGAAATCTACGGATTCAGCGCCCCGGTCTGTTAAAAAAGGCAGCCCCTGCCGGGGCTGTCTGCATAGATGCTCTTTGGAATTTTGAAATCAGAGCACAAAAGCATGGTTGAAGCGCTACGAATCGGAAAGCTTTCTGGCCGCCACGAAGATGCGGGCGGTGCTGTCGTCCTTGTCGCAGGTGGACAGCACCAGTACGCGTGGCGACGCCGATCTCGTACAGGGCTTTTTGCCTTGAGTCCCCCCTGTGCACCCTCTTAAACCCACATACTTCTTTTATCTATGGTCAGAAGGATAGACTGCACTTCAATCACAGAGTCAAGCTTACTTCCATCTATTTATGGGGAGGCTTGGCTTATCTTGTTAATGCCAAAAATGCAGACAAACTTTTACGCGTTGGTTGTCGCAGTCCTTCGTCAATTCCAGTTTATTCAATACGACTTTTTTAATATCAACTTTCTCGCAGAGAATTACCGGCCCATGCATCTCCCCAGCGGTACAGTTTGAAATATTACACCTAAAGGTTCTTTTTTTAGGATTTACTTGTTATGCAAAAAGTGTACAATTAAGACAAGAGGTCACAAAATTATTTTAGGAGGTTTTACCATGAAAAGAAAATCTGCACTTCTCACAGCTCTTGCAATCGTCCTTTCACTTTTCGTTGCTTGCAGTGGAGAGGCCCAACCTTCCTCCGCTGTTTCTGGTTCTGGATCTGCTCAGACATCCGGCAATGACGGCGAAGAAACGTTAGTTGTCTACACTGCCAGAAGCGAAAGCCTGAACAATGCTGTCATTGAAAACTTTGAAGCAGATACCGGAATTCATGTGGAGGTTGTGACCGGCGGCACCGGAGAAATACTGAAACGTGTCCAGTCGGAAGCGTCCAACCCGCAGGGTGATATATGCTGGGCTGCAGACGAAGCGATGCTCCAGGATTATACGGACTGCTTTGAGCCCTATGTCTCTCCCGAAGACGCCAATATGCTAGAAGGTTATAAGAACACCAACGGTTACTCTTCACCGGCTTTCTGCGATCCGACTGTCTTTATTGTGAACACGGATTTGGCGGGTGATATCGAGATCAACGGTTTTGAGGATTTGCTTAACCCCGAGTTGAAAGGCCGGATCGCATCCGGTGATCCGGTAAACTCCAGTTCGGCTTTCCAATGTCTGATTGCAGGTCTGTATGATATGGGAAACGGCGACCCCATGTCCGATTCGGCTTGGGAATGGGTTGAAGGATTGATTGCAAACCTGGACGGTGTGAGCCTGAACAGCTCCTCTCAGGTTTATAAAGGCGTTGCGGAGGGCGAATATGTCGTAGGGCTCACATGGGAGGATCCCGCAGCGGCTTATGTCCGGGATGGTGTGGCAGTTAAGGTCGTATTCCCCGAGGAAGGCGCGCTCATGTCTGGTCAATGTGTATCCATTATCCGAGGAGCGCCTCACATGGAAAACGCCAAGAAATTCGTGGACTACATGCTGGGAGAGAGCTGTCAAAACTATGTCGGCCAAAACCTGACAGTCCGGCCGCTTCGAGCTGATGCAACTCTGAATGAGAGCCTCACTCCCTGGGATTCCATCATGCGGCTGGAAAGCTATGACGGCGTTTGGGTGGCAGAAAATAAAGCTGCTATTACTGAGCGGTACAGCGAGTGCTTGGAAAATGCCGGCTAATTAAACAATCACGCTGTAAAGCAGGGGCCTGCGGTTTTGCATCGTAGGCCCCTAACTATAGAAATTGAAAATGAGGAAGAGTGATTCCACTATGGGTGCTACCATCACCATTGAAAATGCATTAAAACGCTATGGCAACGATACGATCATCAACGGACTCTCTTTGGAAGTCCAGCCTGGGGAATTTTTCACCCTTCTTGGACCCTCTGGCTGTGGAAAAACCACCTTGCTGCGCATGATTATCGGCTTCAACTCTATTGAGGGCGGCATTTTCAAAATCAACAATCGTGTGATTAACGATATACCAACGAACAAACGGAACATCGGAATGGTATTCCAAAACTACGCCGTTTTTCCCCACATGTCTGTATTTGACAATGTGGCCTTTGGACTAAAGAACCGCAAGCTTCCAAAAGAGGAAATTCAAAAAAAGGTAGACGCTATTTTAAAAGTAGTTAAAATAGACCATTTAAAAAACCGAATGCCTGCGAAGCTTTCTGGCGGTCAGCAACAGCGGATTGCTTTGGCCCGTGCAATCGTAATCGAGCCGGAGGTTCTGTTGATGGATGAGCCTCTCTCGAATTTGGACGCCAAACTGCGCGTCGAAATGCGAAATGCAATCAAACGGATTCAAAAACAGTTCGGAATTACTACAATCTATGTTACACATGATCAAGAGGAGGCATTGGCGGTTTCTGACAGGATCGCCGTGATGAACAATGGCGTAATTCAGCAAATTGATACACCTTTAAGGATTTATCAGCGGCCAGTAAACAAATTTGTCTCTAATTTTATCGGATTGTCCAACTTTATGAATGCAAACATAAAAAAAGAGGCCGGCGAGACGCTGCTGTGTTTCCCTGGAAGCGGAAACTATCATCTCTCCATGCCCAATCTCCAAAAAGATATTGCAGATGGTTCGGAGGTTTTGGTGGCTATCCGCCCGGAGGAATTCGAGTTATCTTCTGCTGGTCCGATTGGTATTCCTGCCATTGTACAAAGCAGTGTCTTTTTAGGTGCGGCCACACACTATTTCCTCAAGCTGGAAAACGGGTGCGAGGTAGAGGCCGTTCAGGATTCCGATATGTGGGAGATCCTGCCTACCGGGGCTAAAGTATGGCTTACAATGAAAGCAAAGAAAATCAATGTGTTTACACCAGACGGTGACATTCCTCTGGTAGTTCGGGAGGAATTGCTATGAGGTATGCAGGCGAAAAAAAATTTAATTTTGGGACTGTACTGACGCTGATCCTTCTGGCGCTGTTTTTGCTTTTTGTTATTTATCCCATTGGGATGCTGCTCGCTAAAAGCCTGTTTACTGGCGGCCAAGTGGATCTAAGTTACTTTGTAAAGTTCTTCACCAAGAAGTACTATTGGGGTACTCTGGTCAACAGCTTTAAGGTGACGATCACCTCCACGCTGGTCGCTGTACTGATCGGCCTTCCGATGGCCTATCTCCTGCGGAATGTAAAGATCCCTGGTTCGGGCCTTTTGAACATCCTCATTGTAATCTCTTATTTGTCGCCTCCTTTTATAGGGGCCTATGCATGGATTCAGCTGCTGGGACGCAATGGGTTTATCACGCGCATTTTAAATGCAGTCTTTCACATGAATTTTTCCGGTATTTATGGATTTGCTGGAATCGTATTGGTTTTTTCTCTGCAATCTTTTCCGTTGATCTACATGTATGTTTCCGGCGCTATGAAAAACTTGGACAACTCTTTGAACGAAGCGGCAGAGAGCTTAGGCTGCAATGCATTTCAGAGGGTGACGAAGGTTATTTTCCCACTAATTATGCCGTCTCTTCTGGCTGGCATGCTGCTTGTCTTTATGCGTGTCTTTTCCGATTTTGGCACCCCGATGATTATTGGAGAAGGCTATAAAACTTTTCCCGTTATGCTTTACACACAGTTTATGGGCGAAGTTGGCACGAACGATGGTTTTGCCGCCACTCTCTGCATCATTGTCATCATCATTGCCCTCATGTTTTTCTTCCTTCAAAAAATACTGGGGAAACGTTTCACATACTCCATGACGGCTCTAAAACCCATGGAAGCGCAAACGGCTACCGGGTGGCGGAAGTTCCTCTCCTATGCAGTAGTTTATCTGGTAACATTCATCGCGGCATTACCGCAGCTGACAGTCATTGTTACTTCTTTCATCGGCACGATCAACGGCTCGCTCTTTACCGGAGAGTTCACTCTGGATAATTATCGCAATATTTTTGCCAAGGGCAACACCTCAGCTATTTTCAACACCTATCTATTTGGGCTTATTGCCATTGCCATTGTGTTGGTCTGTGGTATTCTGATTTCCTATCTCAGCGTCCGCAAACGCAGCCCGCTTACTTCTGTCCTAGACGTATTGACCATGTTTCCCTATATTATTCCCGGATCTGTTCTGGGTATCTCGTTCCTCTATGCGTTCAATGGCCCCCCATTTCTGCTGGGCGGTACAGTTCTTATTATCGTTATTTCCCTTTCAATTCGGCGCATGCCGTACACTATCCGCTCCAGTACAGCCATCATCGGGCAAATCAGCCCAAGTATTGAGGAAGCTTCTATCAGTCTCGGTGCTTCACAGATCAAAACCTTCCTGCGCATTACGATTCCAATGATGCTGCCCGGCGTTTTGTCCGGGGCCATCATGAGCTGGATCACCCTCATCAGTGAGTTGAGTTCATCGGTTATTCTCTATACCAGCAAAACGATGACGTTGACTGTAGCAATCTACTCTGAAGTGATTCGAAGCAATTTCGGAAATGCCGCTGCATATTCCACGATTCTGACACTTACTTCGATTCTGTCTTTGCTAATCTTCTTCCGGGTTTCTGGTAGCAGGGACTTGAGCATCTGATTGAAAAGCGGCGTACTCTATTTGGGAGTACGCCGCTTTTCAAACTTTTGAAATATCAAAACTCCGTTCAATGTGATAAAATAGATAATATATGGAAATTATCTGCTGTGCAAAAGTTTTTTGGCGGGAAGTGGTGAGAAGAAGTTGAGCAGGCCTAAATTTCAAGATCGGCTACGCAAGTCCTTTATGGGCTATATTTGTGCCATTATCGCAGCCATCTTAGCTTTGTTTTTTGGAGGATTTGTCCTCAATTTTATAAATGTTGTCGTAAAAGATTGCCGTGAAGCCAATCAGCAACTATCATCATGTTTGGAAGCTCAGGCGACCGCTTATGAAGATGGGCTTCTGATGCTGGTGCAAGACCCCAAAATTCAAGCGGTATTAACACAAGAAACCTCTGCGGCTTGGACAGATGCCAATCAACAGCTCTATCAATTTGTCAATGCACAAAATTTGAAAGCCTATTTTGTTCTGCTGGATGATACAGGGCGCCTCGTATGTTCCAACTTCAATGCGAGGAACCAGGAAAGCTTTGTGGAGTCCTCCTTTACCTCCAGCGTGATTGCTCGTCTGAATAAAGCGCCGAAGAAACTGATGTGCTTTGCCAGCAGCGCCCCCCTCACCAGTGATCAGATGTGCTGTTACACGTTCTGCCGCATTGTCCCAGGGGAAAACGGTTCAAAAGAAGGCTATTTGTTTTTTAATCTGCGCGAGGACGGATTCCGTGAAAGCGCACACGCGTTCTCCCAAGAGGTGCTGCTGACCGACCGTTATGATAATATCGTTTACACAACGCTGGACCCCGAAGAAGATCCCTTGGACAAACTCCCTTCGGGGAAATACCCCTTGGAAGTGTCGGAAGGTGGAATCTCAAAGATCCGAGGGGAATACCACTATGTTTCTGCCAGCGTTATCACCACGCAGGAACTTTGCCTTTATACGCTTACGCCCCTTTCCCTGCAGATTCAAACCTTGTGGTATGGGCTGTTCTTGTTTATATTCCTGCTTTTTATTCTGGCGGCGATCGTATGGATACTTCCTCGTATTTTTGCCCGTCAGAATGCCAAGGAACTGGGGGAATTGGCCCATGCGGTAAAGCGTATGGAGCAAAACAACACAGACGATGAGCTCCCTCCCCAATGTTCGGAGGAATCCCAACTGCTCTTCACCCAATTTCGCAATACGACCCTCCACCTCCAAGAGCTGAGCCAGAGAAACAGCGAATTGATGGATCGGCGTCGGCAGATGGAAATCAAGCAGCTGGAAGAGCAGTTCAATCCCCATTTCGTTTTCAATGTGATGGAAACGGTTCGCTACCAAATTCAAGAAAGCCCCGAGACAGCCTCTGAAATGCTGTTGTCCTTTGCAAACCTGATGCGTTACAGCATCAATTATGGACATACGAAAGTATCTCTTGAGACAGATGTAGAGTATGTCAACGATTACCTGCTCTTACAGAAGGTACGTTATAATAACTGCCTACATTATGAGTTTCGCATTCCGGAGTCATTGTTGGAGTGCCAAATTCCCAAACTGCTGCTTCAACCTGTGATTGAAAACAGCATCAAGCACGGTTATCAGCCCGGTAAAACTTTGGACATTATGGTTGAAGCGGAACAACGCGGAGACGATTTGCGCTTTGTTGTCCAGGACAATGGGAAAGGAATTGAAGAAAGCCGTTTGGGCGCGATCCGTGAAAGTTTCACAATGGAATTAAACAGTGACTATGTAAAACACATCGGACTTTACAATGTTCAAAAGGTAATTGAGCTTCTATACGGTTCGCATTACGGCCTCGAAATAGAAAGCGCCTTGGGAAAAGGAACTCGGGTAGTCTTAACCATGCCATGTGAGGTGGAGACAGAGACATGAAGAAAGTTTTACTGGTAGAGGATGAAAACCTGATTCGCCGTGGCCTCAAATTCCAGATGGATTGGACAGCAGTAAACTGTGTCGTGGCTGGTGAAGCCGCCTCTGGGCAAGAGGGGCTGGAACAGATTCAAAATCTCCAGCCGGATATTGTCATCACAGATATCCGTATGCCAGATATGGATGGGCTGGAAATGCTGGCTGCCGGACAGGCGGAGTGCCCGTTCGATGCCATTATTATTTCCGGGTACAGCGAATTTGAATATGCGCAACAAGCCATCCATCTGGGTGTTTCCGAGTATCTGTTGAAGCCTGTTGATCTCAATGAATTGAGATCCTGCCTGCAAAAGCTAGTCTCTCGTCGCCAAGAGGGACTAGCCAATTCAGAGTCTTCAATTCCATCAATTACTTCGTTTGATCCTGCCAATCTGAATAACAGATATGCCGCTACCATGCTTCAGTATATCCAGCAACATTATGCAGAACACATCTCTCTTACTGATTTAAGCCAGGAATTAAATATCTCTTGCACGCATCTTAACGCGAAATTCAAAGGAGAGACGGGATATACTTTCCATGACTTTTTAAACTATTATCGAATCTGCAAAGCAGTAGAACTTCAGAAACAAAGGAATTACAAGCTTTATGAAATTGCAGAGTTGGTAGGTTTTTCCGACTATAAATACTTCAACAAAGTCTACAAACGGTATGTAGGCTACGCCCCCAATAAAATTTTCCCAACAAAAAAGTGAAATGAATGCATAGCGGAAAATTCCCCTCCCCCATCTGCCAAAGTGGACAGGAGCGGAAAAGCGGAGTTGAGATAGAGGCAATGCTATGGCTTCGCCAATATGCGTATTATAAATAACAGATGCCCCCACTCGCAAAGCGCGAATGGGGGCAGTTGAAGAAAGCTAGAGCAGTAATGACTACTATCGCTATGACAATAGTATAGCACTAAGCATTTGAATATTCAAGCTATGCACATTTGTTTGTTTTGTCAATTATCATTGTGCATTTTCCACAGACGTGACGTTATATGTTTTAAATTTGCAAAAATCGGCCGCCGAGCGACAGCTACACGGAGTTTCAGCGACACTTTCACACAGTAAAGTGCCATCCATAATACTTCAAAAGCTCTGCCAGCCAAACCGGTCAGCAGCGCCCAGATTCATCTTCTTCAGGGAGCTAGATGCCGTTTGCCGTCAAGCTTCCTTGCCAAACTCCTAAAGAAATATTTCCCATATTTCTTGACGCCGCCTTCGCGGCCTGATCCCAGCCTACCCGTTCGGACGCGACGCATACACGACTCCGGCCTACAGCCTCCGCCGTGCCCGCGCTTCTTTCCGCTCTACCTTCCGGGATGTCCCACTTGTTCTTGCAATTTTCGAAAAAATTATCTATGTATTCCGCATCAGCCAGTAGCGCTGTATGAAGTATGATTGGTTCTATTTTAATCCAGAAATTGAATGCATGCGCCCAATACGCCAGACCCTATGTAAGTACTGAGAGTAGCATCCATCTCGCCCTCCCAAAAATGTTTCGCTTCCGGGAACTCATCTCTTATCTTTTTTGCAAGTTCTGCCATTTCTTTTGGAGCTCCGCCATTCGCTATAGCAATATTATAACGTTTATTTTCCACCTGTTTTATCTGCAGTAATTCTATCAGTTTAGGCTGTACAGCTTTACGCCCACGCACTTTTGCAACGCTAATCAACTGGCCGTCTTCTGAAAATCCAATTAGAGGCTTGATATTCAACATTGTCCCTGCCAACGCAGTGATTTTCCCAATGCGGCCACCCTTTTGTAAATATTCCAATGTATCAATGGAAAAAAAGGGACATGTGTTTTCTATAAGGAAGGGTATCCGATGCTTTGTCAACTCATCCCAGGACATTCCACCACGAATATCCTCCCATGCTTGTAACAACATACTGCCGATTCCCAAACTGCCGCTTAACGAATCAAAAACCTGCATGTCTAAATCTTTCCGTTCCTGTGCATACAAGCGTACCAAATTGTAGGTACCGGAAAGCCCTGAAGAAAGATGAACAGCTATGACCTTTTCAAAGCCCATTTGGGCAATACAATCCAGCGTTTTTTTTACACACTCCCAGTCCGGCAGCGATGTATACAACACTTCTCCTTGCTCTTGAAACCGATAAATATCCTCGGCGAAAATATCCACACCATCAGAAAATTCTCTCTGGCCTCCACGAATTTTCAGCGGCACCACAAATATGGGTTTATTCTTTCTATGCTTTTCATTTAAGTCTGCACATGAGTCCGTCAGCAAGGCAATCTTCTCTGGATTATGGCGGAAATCGGCAATCTCCATTGACAAATTAATCTCCTTACCCTATGATAATTGACAAATAAACTCATTATCACATAACAATGTTATGTGATTGTTATTATACGGTGAGACTATTAAAATGTCAACGCTGGAGGTGCTGATTTTGTCATCGAACTACCAAGCGAGACGCAAGATACAAGCGGGTCAAACAGAACGGGCAATTTTAGCTGCCGCTACCGAACTTTCACGGGAACGCAGCTTTGAAAAAATCTCCGTACGTGAAATTTGTCAACATGCTGGTATCACTACAGGTGCATTTTATCATCACTTTAAATCCAAAAGCGAACTATTACAAAAGGGGTTCACCTCACTTGATCTATATATGGAAGATGTTTTGCATGGACACGAAAATGACGAACCAACGCAACGTTTGCGGCTAATTCTTTCTGCTTATGCTGATTTTATGGAAAATCTCGGCTTCGAATTAGTCTCCCGCTATTATTCTCAACGATTAGATTGCCCTACTTTTCAGTCTATCACCCCAAACCGCTTTATCTTCCAATCTCTTTTTTCATGTATCCAAGAGGCATGCTCTGGACGTGACCCCCTGCCAGGCTATACCCCTAAATGGGTGTCCGATTTCCTTTTCCGGCATTTTCGCGGAGTTGTAATTGACTGGATCATTAATCGCGGAACTTATTCACTTTCAGATAAGCTACAGCAGGATTATGTGCTTTTCCAAAAAATCTTCCAGCCCTGATAGCGTCTATAATTCCAATAAATGAAAAAAACATACTCATCTGTTGCAAAATAGGTATCCCTGCTCCATATGCATTGCATGAGCTTTTAGGCCACCGCCGAGCTATCTTGTCGTCTGAAAAGTTCTATCAACGGCCACTGCGGGCAGAATCGAAATCACTCTTCTGATTCAGGCAGCGGAATGCCTCGCTTTCCATCCCTTCGGATCTACTTCTGGGTAGAAAAATCTAAACAGCCCTATTCTTTGAGTAGAGCTGTTTTTACAAATTTATAGTGGGCAAATCTTATCATCAATTGTTTCTTTTGAATCGTTGGGACAGTTCAGTCTCAATCGACGCTTGTTCTTCATGCAGAAGTTCTAAATAATACGCATAATAAGCTGTGCTTACATCTAACTCAGCCTGTATTTCAAATAACTCATCATCACTCATTACTTTGAAATAGCTCTCCAGCATCTTCTCGGCAGAGCTACACGCAAGACGCCCACGAAATCGCGGGTTCTCGCCTTCTCCAATAGTCCACATACGCTGAAAGGCTTTTTGAGGTGTGTCGAACTCGTTTTTCTTTTTGACCACTATCTGTCTTCCCTCATGCGATAAATGTCAAAAGTATTCACTGGCTACCCCATGACTCACGCCATGGGCTTTCCAAGCCACGGTTTATAAGTAAACCACGCCTTTGTCTTTACAACTCATTAAAGAGCTTCCAGAAAAAGTTTTTAGCATCTTTTTCGCATTTTATCGTTATCGAATCATCAATGACAAGATATTCCATCATATCTTGCCACTGCTCAAGTGGATACCCCGTAAAAGCTGCTGAAGCGAGCACACGATATGCCTCATATCGAAATGATTTGCTGTTGATATCTGAAATAAATTCACAGTCGAGTGAACATCTTAAATCCTCAAAGATATCTCCGCTCCGTGTAAAATCCCACATTCAAATCACTCCGGATAACTTATTACTACGCTGAAATATCGTCAGGAGTTTGAAATAAATACTACTTATCCTTCAGCAGACTCCTGCTCCATATTGGAAGCGGTACGCTTTCTATCGATGATCCGCAAGACAATCTCGTCTGTAGCGACCTAGAGCTCGATTTTATCGCTTACAAGCTCCGGGATATCACCGACTGTCAGCACTGTACCAACAGGCATTCCGTCGACATCGATAGTAATTGTATCAATCATATCTTTCGGAAAGGCTGCATAGGGAATTTCTGTGAGTTGGCTCACCAACGTCGCTGTAATTTTATCCGCGTTTTTTAAAATGAGATGAATGACGCTGTTTACCTTTTGATCGGCTGCCAGAGCCTGAAAGCTAACGTGAAGGATTTCGTTGTTCAGCGTATTCACAGATTTCTCGTTGATCTGAACAGGAATAATCTTGCCGTCAAGTTCCAACTTTACTTTACTTCCTTCACGCTTATGGCTAAACAGTTTGCGTACCGTTCCCTCGTCAATTTGCAGAGAAACAGCATCAGTCAGAGGACCGCAAAAAACACTCCCCGGTACAAAGCCAGAGCGGCGCAGCTGCTTCGCTTTCACAGTGAAATCTCTGTTGTCTACACGAATAACATCCATTTTCTTGTTCCTCCTCGTGTGTTTTATGCTCACCCATATTCGGTTATGGGAGTGTTGCCTAGTATAGTTGTAAAAAAGAAGCACTCTTACACACCACCCCATACGGCGCAATGCTAAAAGTCCTTCTAAAAATACGGTTCTTTCGTTGTTTTTCAAACCAAAGCTTGACCTGATTAAGTTTTATCGCCAATAACAAGTTGCCAATAGACACTCTCGTGTATAAAAATAAAGACCTTCCATACAGCACATCGACGGCGCTATACCAAAAGCCCTTTTGCAATGACATTCTTATGTTATTTTGTCAAAATAGCACTGAGACAAAGGAATGTCAAATTTTTAGGCAAACGAAAAAGCAATGTATCTGGCGAATCATTTATTCATTGCTTCCTATCCAGTAGCAGCCAGCTCCAATGACCGCAGTTAGAATTCCAAGAGCGTCAACATATACATCATATCCATGAAGTCAAGCAAAAATAAATGACCACAAATACAGCTAGAAGCCTTGGGGTTCATCCCGGCGTTTGCCATCCTTGTGCAGAATGTGTGCCTCATGGTGTGGGGCGTCATTACCGGCGGCAACGGCTCCTTGTGACACTTGTTGAATTTCTTGGCAAGGCACTTAAACATGGCGTCATAGTTGACGGCCACTTTCGGCAGGCCGTCCCGGTTCAGGAACAGGAAATTTCTGTACCCATCAACCTCAATGGCCTTTGCGTCTCTGCGGTTCTTCAACACTCGCTGGAACGCTTCATACGCGGCTGCGCTCATAAGCACCTGCCGAAATCCGCTGTCCGTCTTGGGCGTTTCGATATAGTAGCCATCCTCTGTGCTTCTCAAAAGCTGGTGGTCTACATTGGCAAAACGCTTTTCAAAGTTCAGGTCGGTTTCGGTCAGGCCGCAAAGCTCGGAAATCTGAAGCCCTATTTCCAGCAGGATCACAACCTCGTCATAATACTTGGCATACACGGGATCGTCCTGCATAAATTTCAGGAGTTCTTCTTCCTGTGCGGGGGTAAGAGGCACCTTTGGTTCCGTGTCGTCGTTGATTACGTCATTGATCGGGAAGTCAAACGGGTTCTTGCGGATGCAATCGTCCTGAATAGCCATATATGAAGGCGGTTCTTCTTTTAATATTTACGGTTTGGCAAATACCACATATATTTTAGCTCTGACAACTACCGGTTCCTATAATGGTGCACCTGTCTTATGGAAAGGTTCAAACAATCAAAATAATCAACTGTGGGTTTTAGGTGCATGGGGATAAACCAATAAAGCTACTGATCTTGAACCCAGATTAAATTCTAAAAACATATTGGTTGCTGCTCTTGGCCCCGTTGGCTCTCCAACGGGGCTGCTTTTGTATGTAACCGGTATTGACCAGATCATCCAGCGCCCGGCGTACCGTGCTCATGGACAGCTTTGTGTCCCTGCTGATCGTGCGGACGGAGGGGAAGCATTTCCCCTCCCTGTCCGCACGGCTGCGCAGATACATGTATACCGTCACAGCCCGGCTGGGCAGGTCATCCGCCCAAATAGTATCGAACCAGCCGCTCACACGTTCTCCTGTATCATCCCCGGCTTCTGCCGCTCCGGGAACCGCTCCTGCCCCGGTACAATCTGCTGCCCCGGCGGGATACCGTACTCTTTCAGTATCTTCCTTCTCAACTCTTTGCTCCCCGCATACTTCACTTCCCGCTGCGCATGCTGCTCCAATGCATACGGCTCTGTAAATGTGATGCCCCAATCCAGGAACAGCCGCAGTTTGGACAGCATTGGACGCCGCCCTGTCTTCATCACGATAAACTGCCCTTTCGGCATTGATTTCAGTTCATCCGGCGTCATCAGCCGCCGCCCCATCATCTGCAGGCTGCGGGACGGGTCGCTTTTCCCCCTGCTCACACTCCCCGTCATCACCGTCTGCTCTCCCAGCTGGCGCGACACCTGTTCCGCTGTATCGCCCGCGGGGCTGAACCCTCCCGCGATGGTATCCTGCGCATTGTCCAGGATAATGGAACAGCCCTCTTTCCCGTAGTTCCGTTCCAGCTGTCCGTAGGACTGGATGATCCCCACGATGCTCAGCCGCCTCGAACGCGCCGCGCTGAACATCAGCTCCAGCGACTCTATCTTCGGAAGCGATCCCAGCTCATCCAGAAAAAACATCACCCTGTTTTTCAACGCGCCGCCCTGTCCGTCCGCCACCACAAGGATCTCCCGGTACATCTGCTGCACCAGCAGGCTCACCATGAAATATTTGCTGCTGTCTTCCTCCGGCAACACCACGAACACAGCGGACTTTTCACGGCAGAATTTCTCCGCGTCAATTTTAGTTGAAAAGCACAGCATCTGCTCAAGCTCTGAATCCAGAAACGCGTTCAAACTCGCCATTGCCGTGGAAAGAACGGACGCCATCGCCTGCTCTCCCGCGGTGAGCGCCGCCCCCGCAAACCACCTCGCCTTGTGTTCGGGCGGCAGGAGGCTCAAAAGCATCTGCAGCTGATTCTTTCCTTTCTGGCCGGACGGAGACAGGAGATCCTGTATCAGCTTGAACACTGAAACGATGTGCCTTGTCTCCGGCGGACAGAATTCCGCGACCAGCAGGATCACGGAGGTGATGAGGCCTTCGGCCGCGTCATAGAAATAGGAGTTCTGTCCATGCTCTGTCCCGCTGCTGGATGTGACGACCGTTTTCGCAATGATCTTCGCATACTTCTCCGCCCGCGCCCTGCTTGCCAGATCGTCCGGGTGCGCCATATATGCGTCCATGTACTTGTTGACAAGATCCAACAGGTTGTTGCCGTCACTGCACGCCGGATTGCGCAAGTCTAAAACCGAAACATCATACCCATATATGTCTTTGGCGATGCCCGCGTAATTTCGCGCGAGGTCGCCCTTTGTATCCGATGTGAGGAAACTCATCCCCGCCGCACAGCAATATTCCAGATTCGGATACAGGAAGTACGCGGTTTTTCCCGCGCCGCTCCCCGCCACCATCATTGCATGGATATCGTCGCCGTCCACAAGCGCCGTCACACGTTTGCCGCGCATTTCACAGCCCACCACCAGCCCCTGTACCTTTGGAAGATGCTTTCCCCGTCTCCACGCCCGCGGCCGGAACCGCACCCGGTGGAACGTGCGCCGTATTTCCCCCTTACCGGCAAACCGTGCCGTCCCGTGCTGCCCGTCTCCCACCGTCCTTCCCTTGATGCCGTCCAAGCTGAAACCCGCGCCGTTCGTAACGGCCGCCATCAGCAGCAGAAGGCCGACGCACAGCAGCAAAAGCACCGCCGTTTCCTGCCCTAACAAAATCCCATCCTCACCTCTTCCTCTTCCGCCTGTGTACTTTCCCGTCCGGACATTTCAAGCATACAGGAAACGTCCGCCGCCATCGCCGCAGCAGCGGTGTGCAGCCAGCCGTCCGCCAGTTCCGCCTGCTGTCCCGCTGTCCGGGCCGGCATGCTCTCCTCCGCCGCCCGCATTTTCTGTATCTGTCCGCCCAGCGACCGCAGGCGTGCATCCTGCGTGATATGGTCCTTATGCGGCTGGTACAATTCCGCGGCCCTGTCTGCAAGCCGGTCAAGCCCGGCCGTCTCTCCGCCTGTACAAAGCAAATGCCGGGCACGCAGCAGCGCGCCCGCCGCCAGCTTCTGCAGGCAGCTGTTTTGGAGCTCATCCGCCTGTGCCGAACAGGCCGCTTGAAATGTCCCCTCCAGATACCGCCCGTCCACGAAACGCGGCGCATGCACTGCCCGCGCCAAGACCGCATCCTTTACCTGTTCCAGCATCTGCAGTTTCGGGTGCGGCTGTGCACACACTGCATCCATTCCCCCGCGCGCTTTCAATTCCTCGTTCCAATCCTTCCATGCCGGAAGCTGTACAGAAACATCCGTGTATCCTTTTTCCCGCAGCAGACCAGTCAAACGCATCACGCCCTCGATCCCACCGGCGTCATTGTCCAGCGCAAGCACGACGCCGCGCACCTCCGGATACTCTTGCGCCATTTTGTGACGAGCTTTGCCATCCGGTATCACCGCCGAACATCTGCGCCTGCACGGATTCGATCTGCGCGCCTTTGCGGCTGACCGCAACTTCCGCGCGCGCTTTCCTGCGCAGCTCCGCATATACCTCATCCGGTATGTCAAAGTGCGAGACAAGGATGCGCTGCAAAATGTTGAGTTCCACCGCCAGCGCGTACAATACCGACACGGTCGCCTTGTCAGACCGCTCCTGCCGCGCGCTGATGATGGACAGCAGTGTTTTTGAGAGATAGTCCTCTGTTGTTCTCCCATTCAGATATCCCACATACATACGCACGGCATTGTTGATGAACTGCGCCTGTGTTTTGCTCGTGTCCTGCGCAAGATGCCGCTGCATCGCTTCATACAGGTCCGGCGGCATACGGACCGTAAATCTTCGTGTTTTCTCCATCTATTCCCCCCTCGTATATGGATCTGGTGCGCCGGAGAATGGCTTTACACCGCGCAAAATTGGGAGATTTCCTTCCAACCGGTGCGCGGTACTCCGCCAAAACCCCATTTTGGTGCGCCGCCCGAATGCCGTTCAGCCCGCACTGCGGGCTGATGTATCCCCAAGGCGCCGCGAAAGCGGTGACTTCCTTTCTCCTGCTATCGTTCTCCATCCCCCAAAAATCGCTGCAAAGGGAACTCCACATCCCGCTGCCAAACTGCTGCGCTTTACGCGCCAACCGTCCCGTCCGATAAAGGGATAGCACTCCTCCCGGTAAAATATCTTCGCGGCTTTGGTAAAACATCCTTAGCTTTGTGCCTTATCTCCCTCCTCGCAAACGAAAAAAGGGAGCAGACTGCTGTCTGCTCCCGCATCGATTCTATAGTGTATGCCCTATCTCACCTTGCTGCTGTTCCAATGTCAGATATTCGTCAAGACGCCGCTCTTCCAGCGAAGCGACCATCTCTGCAAACGGAGTGAGATCCCCATCCACTGCATAGGCCTCCAGTGTCTCAAAATATTCCAGGCGTTTTTCCTTTGCAATCGACACCGGAAGAAATCCCGCCGCCATCAGCTGATAATTCATAAGCATACGAGAAGTGCGGCCGTTGCCGTCCACGAACGGATGGATTTTTACAAATTCCGCATGTGTCCAGGCCGCAAGTTCAATTGGGTTCATCCCATGATCCGCCGCCAGCGCACGATAAAACTCTTTCACCTGATAGTACATTTCACTCGGCGCGGGCGGCTTATGCTTCGCGCCCGAAATACGCACCTCAACGCTGCGGTAAATCCCTCCGTCCAGAATGTTCTCCATGAGCAGCGCGTGAATATCCTTAACGATATTTTCGGTCAACAGCCGGCCCTCAGAAATACATTTCTGGACATATGCAAAAGCTTTTCCGTGATTGACTACTTCATAGATCTCGCGCAAGGTCTTTCCGCCGACTGAGATGCCATCCTCCAAAACAACTTTCGTCTGAATCAGCGTCAGCGTATTCCCCTCTATCGCCGTTGAGTTATGCGTGTACTCGATCAAAAAGTCCTGCTCAAAAGACCGCAGGGCATTGCGTTCCATCTGCCCGCGCAGAACTTCAACTTCCCGTTTCTTTTTCAGCAGCGCTTCAAAGTTCACACCCACTCCTCCATTCTGTCTCACATATATTTGTAGTATAGCACATGTATCACGCAAAACCTATGGGTGTTCCCAAACTTTTTCCGTCAAAGCTTCACAGCGTCATCTGCCATGTCTCGTTCAACTCTTCTTCGGGTTCCATTTCGTCCAGCATCCTGCGCACACTTTCCTGCACCGCCTCATTGAGCACACCGATATCGAATCCGGCGTCCGCGTATCCTCTGGCGATCGTCTCATAATAGGAACGCGCAGGGACGCCGTACTCCCGCTCTCCGGTCATCACGTATGCCATAATGTCCCGTTCCCCGCCGTCCATCGTGACGGAAAGATTTTCCTTACGGTACAGGTGCGGATATCCCTCATAGAGATCGAGCGCCCGTTCGTCAGACGGCCTGAGCTTCCATACAAGCACAGGCACGCAGGCCCCGGGCTTTGGCTCCACCGTCGCCACCGCGCCGAACTGTGAACCGCGGAACAGCAGCTCATGGCCGTACAGCATCCCGCTGCATACCACTTCCGCCGTCGGACAGCGCCGTGCCATTTGCCTCCGATCCAGATTGCTCCCATATGCGATGTACAATTTCTCTTTCATACAAACATCCCCCCGTTACAATGAAAGCCCCGGTGCAGGAACCGGTTCCTGCGCCGGGGCGTGCTGTGTCTGTTCTTCCTGTTCCCGAATGAGCTGCGACGGATCGCGCCACGCGATGTTCCCCTCCAGATGGCTGAGCAGATGAAACCGCGCCGTCTCAAACTCCGGGCCGATCATTCCCAGCCGCAGCAGCCATGTCCGGAACGTATACCGGTCATTGGTCGTGCGCGTCGGCGCCGCACGGGCATTGCGCTGCGTCAGCGCCTGATTGGCGATGGCAAGGCTGAACTGTATGTACGTCTTCACTTTTCCCGCATGCAGCGTGGAATTGAACATTCGGAACTCCACCGTGCCTTTCTGGAACACGGAATGAAGGTTCAACGCGTGGTACCGACTTGCGTGATAATGCACATTGCTTCCGTCCCGCCCGTTGTACCAGATGCTTTTGAAACGATCCAGGCTCTGCGGCTTCTGCTCGTTTACCTGCCGCAGAAACCGCTGTTCGACCCTCCGGCAGTAATCTTGAGAACGGTTCAGGTCCACCTGCAGGGCTTTGTAGATGAGTTCCTCCTTGCTTGCCATAATATTCGTGATGTTCCGCAGATGCTGCGCATCAAATTTTTCCGCCCCAACATGGACATGGATCCCGCAGCTGTCATTGACCAGCGCGTTGTTCCTTCGCAGCGCCCGCACGATCTCCTGAATGGTTTCAATATCTTCATAGACACAAACCGGGCTTACCAACTCCACGCTGTATGTACTGTCTGCTGCAACAGTTTGTCCACGCACCTTTTTCTGCGTCTGGATGCTCCCGTCCGATACAATCTTCCACACACGTCCCTGTGCGTCCCGCATTGCGTATGCGTCATAGCCGCCGCCGGTGTGTTCCGCCCGCGTTCCAAAAAATCCCGCCAGGGTCTCCGCCGCTTTTCCGCGGCTCAGCCCGGTCATTTCGATCTCGATGCCGTACCGGAGGTCTCTCATTCAGCCGGCTGATTTCCCTCAGCATGACCGGCCGCGGGCGCAGCCCGCCTTGGCCGCGCTGCGCTGCGCTGCACCGGCGTCCCGTTCTTTTCACCCAGATATTCCCGCACTGCCGCGGGCACTGTGGCTGCGTACAGCTTTTCGAGCTGTTCGCTGAGCCGCATGTCCAGCTGTTCGTTTCTCTTCGCCAGATAGCTCCTGAGCGCGCCCAGCGCCTCATCATTCAGTTCTGTTTCAAATGTTACTTTGCTCAAAATATATCCCCCCTACATGCTCATGGACATACTTTCTTCGTCCTGCATCCCGTCCAGGCTGTAATCTGTAAACAGATCAAGCTGCTCCTGCTCCGGAGGCTCCCAATCCCCGAGCCGTTCCGCTCCCGACTTCAATGAAGCCAACAGGCTTCCTGCGTCCGCATATCTGCGCATCGCCACATAGTCCCCGCTCAAAACCGCATCCTTCAGAACATCGGCCCGTGCAAGTAGTGCGTCCAGTATACCGCGCAAAGCATCCGTTTCAGGAATCCGCTCCACATGGTTCCGGATAAAACAGAAATTTTCATCCGATATGTACCGGGTATATGACCGTAAAGCAACCGACCGGATTTCTTCTTTTCGCGCCATATATTCCGCGGGAAGTTTCTGAGGCAGCGGACGGTAATATATTTCCGGCATTTCCGCATCCGGATACAGTTCCCGTATTCGTTTTTTGCCGCAGAGGATATGGTTTCTGCACAGGTTTGCATTCACGCCATCCGGCCAGAACGGATCTTTTGATCCCGCCATATATACCTGTTCCCACCGGGCGTAGTCCCTTTCCAGCTCACGCACCAGTTCTTCCAGGCCGGGCTTTTTCAGCATATCTGCATTACTCCATACTCAGCCCCGGCGCCGCAGCCTGCCCGGGGCATTCATCGATTTCTTCTATCAGCATAAAGGAAAAGTCATAGACACGCTGCGGATCCACACCGGCCAGGACTATCTCCGGCCCATATGCGCCCTGTCTGATCCAGCATACCTGCGCGGCCAGAACATCGTTCCATGCTGTCTGAAATTTTTCCGGCAGCGCATCCAGCCGCAGGCCGTCGGCAGGACATACTCCAATATCGGCGTCCCGGTGCACAAGATATGTATTGTCCGGCAGTCCAATTTGCAAAAGGTCCCTCAGCTGCACCAGGCTCTCGATATTCTTGAGCGGCTCTGCCAGTTCCTTTTTCCAACGTTCCGCCTGCGTTTCCGTAAGTGAGCAGAAATCGCCCTCCGCATCCACGCCCGCGATGAGAAACGTCCCGACGATCAGATCTCCGCCCAACCTGCGGTTGGGACGCAGCCCCTTCAGCTTTCCCTCATCATCGCAGATCAGGACCGCGCCGTCCTTCAGCCCTACGCATTCGATGTTTCCCCTTACGCTTTTCTGGAATGCTTCCAGCCGGTTTTCGATTTGGAGCTCCCGTACAGGCCCGCCCGGTTCAGCCCGCAGGACACGGATCCTTCCACGATTCTCAAGCCGCGGACAATATTCCGGTCGGAATCCGACTCGCAGCATATCTCCTTCCAAATATGCCGACGTCACTTCCGCCTGCCGGGCCAGCCTGTCACAAAAAAGTTCCGCCAGTATTTTGTTTTCCTGCAGCCCTGCTCCAAACGCCGCGTCCAGTTCAGCAAGGGAACACGTCCACTTTCCCGTCAGCGTCTGCACGCATTCCCGCCGCACGGCCTCTTTGGCTGCTGTTTCGCATCTGCGTAATGCCCGCTCCAGCTCCGGCGTGACCAGCGTCATCAGCCGCCCGCCGGGGATGTAGGCGGAATACCGCGCACAGGAACTTCCCTCTGAGCGGACGAGCAGGCCGTCCGTTCCATTCTCGGGCGCGATCAGAAGACAGTATTCCCCTCCGGCCACGCTGCGCATATCCTGTATATGCTTTTGGATCACGTCGTAATCCCACAGCGGATGTGCCTGCATCTGTTCAAACATCTCATCGCTCACGATCTCCGAAGCGGCAATATGCAGCTCCGGCAGCTTGCTGTAGCTTGATTCTTTCCAGTTCAATTGTACTTTCAATTTACCACGCTCCCGTATCATCAAATGTATTTGTGTCAGGGCAGATACTCTCTTGGATTTTTCAACGTTCCATTGTCATTCACCTCCAGATGCAGATGATCGCCCGTGGAATCTCCCGTGCTGCCCACAAAGGCAACGACGTCTCCGGCAGACACCGCCTGTCCCACCGTAACGTTCAGCGCGGAGCAATGCGCGTACAGCGTTGTAACGCCGCCGCCATGACCGACCACCACATAGTTCCCATAACTCGCATGGCCGTACCGCGCCAGCAGAACGGTCCCATTTGCCGCTGCGCGGATCTCCGTTCCTTTCGGCGCGGCCATGTCAAGGCCCCGGTGGCCTTCCCATTTTCCTGTAATCGGGCTGTACCGTCCGCCCATTTCAGACGTCACCCGGTTTTTCCAGCCTCCGGCAAGGGGACTGACAAATGCCCCGCCGATGTACTCCGGGCTGTCGTCCTGCACGAGGCCCGCTATCAGCCCGTCGCTCATGCCGCCCACCGCATCGGCGCCATATTCCGCCAGATAGAATATCTCCGCGGCGTTTGCCTGCCACTGCTCCGGGAACTCCGCGCCCAGCAGGGCGTGGAGCCGGGCGTAAACAACGGCCATATCCTTTTCCGGAACGGTCACCATATATTCCTGTTCCACTTCGATGGTCTTCGGAACGTCATAATCCTCAAGCTCCTCTTCATCCTCCGGCGGGTCGTATTCCGGATTCGGCACTTCCACAGTACGTATACGCACCGCTTCGCTGACATAGCAGCCCGCGAAAGACTCCGCCTGGCCCTGGCGGAGCGTCAGATCCGGCGCTCCGAAATTCAGCGCAAAAAAGTCTGCTTTCACTCGGTTGGCGCGAAGCGGGACAGAACCTTCTTCCAGCTCCGCATTGAGTTTTCCCACCGCGCCGTCCAATACAGCAAAGCACGCGCGCATCTGTGTAATATGCCCCGCGTACTCCTCCGGCACCGCGGCAGGGATGGCCCCGTCTCCAAAGCACCATTCCACGGCCGCACGGTTGTGGTCCGCCGCGGCGTCCATCATCCCGCACAGGCACACGATGATGAGGATGAACGGAAGCAAAAATGCCGTGAGGATCGTCCCCACGGCATTTCCTGTCTTCTCATTTCCCGCAAGCGCGGCGGCTCTCCGGATCCAATATACTGCTGTAACCGGTCCTGCCAAAACATCCCCCCTAAAAAAATATGGGGCGGCATGGAAAACCGTCCTGCCGCCCCGCCCTGTTTACTTACCATCTGCCGACAGCGCTGTCGAATGTTTCCGGCCGCAGCACCCGCGACGCGGCCACCATGCCGCACCGGCCGCAGAACAGATGCTGCAGCGCGCTGCCGCCCATCATACTCCCGCGCTGTTTCTTCACGGTCGCCTCATAGGTCTGAAATCCGGTCCGCATCTCTGTACTCCCGCAATACGGGCACGGCGGGAATTTCTGTGTATTCATTTTCCGCACCTCCTGCAGCACCAACATTACCACACGGTCCCGAAAAAAGGTAGTATCAGAACCAACAAAATATTTCCGGTCCGTCCGTCAGCGTCCGCCCCCCGTGCCATAGCACCGCAGCTTGTGCGGCGGCGTCTTCACAAGAAGGTTGTACCGCTCATCCCCGCATTTGAACAGGCAGTTCCCCCGCGCACAGCTCCTGACCACGCCATATTCACATTCTTCCAGCTGCAGCGCTTCCCGGTATTTTCCCCCGTCCACAGTTCCCGGATGGAACAGGAACTGGTACGCCGGGATGCTGAACAGCGGCTTTGTCAGCTCCGCCGCCTCCGGCAGCAGAAAATCCTCGACATTCTGGCTGGCCAGCAGCAGGGAGGACTCTTTCTTCCTCGCCCGCTTCATGCACGCCCGGATGTATCCGATGGCTGTTTTGTTGTTGAGATACAGGTACAGTTCATCAATGGCCGCGACAGTAT
>ERZ791934.1441-NODE-1441-length-22434-cov-3.909379_pt1 | contig 22434 bp, 22 predicted proteins | sample MGYA00510125_ERZ791934 | MGnify/ENA primary metagenome ERZ791934 (study PRJEB30046, sample SAMN00993240) | human gut metagenome | study: EMG produced TPA metagenomics assembly of the A metagenome-wide association study of gut microbiota in type 2...
AATTGTCGATGAACAACTAATTTCATTTAAAACTGCATGATGTATCGCTCTCAATACCTTCACCTCAATCTCTATTTCTGTATGACCCATTAGTCCTGCAATTTCATTTCAAGCGCCTTTGCAGAAGCAAAGTTTTCTTTCGCATGACTGCCAGTAATTCGTTTTTTACCCAAATTGGCAGCGGTAAAACTGGGATTTGCAGTAATACAAATTATTCTGATACATTTTCAAGGATTAAAATATCGTGTTTATCCTTATCTCTTAAATCATAACCTGAATGAAAGATTTTTTGTCCCTTTACAGATATACATGGAATAGTCTTTCCTTCAAAAACAGCGTTACCAAAGAGGTCTTTTTCAAACTCATACCAACCACCTTCTAAATCTGCTTGTTTTGCAGTTCCGTCTTTATTTAAGACAAATGGGTGTATATCTAAATAGCCATACTTTTCGCTATATAACTCTATTCTTACAGGTTCCCAATCAGTATCTACTTCATATCCACACTCTAAAAGCAAATTTAACAATTTCTCTGTATATTGAGCATCAAAATTTATATCAATATCTCTATGAGTTCTTGTTTGTTTTCCTGCCAATATATCAACGCCCCAACCACCGTCAATCCAATAAGTAATTCCTGCATTTTCCAATATGCCAATAACAGTCATCAAATCTTCTTTTGTTGTCGCTTCTTTTCTACCCATACAAGTTCTCCTCTATAAATTCTCATTTGTCACTGTCTAAAAGTTATTATTAGGTTGCATCTATCAGTTAGTTCATTATACTGTATATCCATGGTCTTTTCAACGTATGCCAGAAAAATAAGCACCCTGCTTTCTGCAGAGTGCCTACTATCACAATTCCATTCTATTCCTCAGCTCTTCGCTCAAATGTTCACCCGTAATGGAAAACTCCACCCACTCAGCGATGTTGACCGCATGATCCCCAATTCGCTCCAGATATTTGGCTATCATCAAAAGGTCGAGGCTGAACTCAGCGCTGGCACCCCCGTCCCTGATCAAGTTGATGATATCCTTCTTTACTTCGTCAAAATGGTCATCAACCACGTCGTCATCCTTCATCACTTTATGGGCCAGCTTCAAGTCTTTGTCAACAAAGGATTTGATGGACTCCGTCACCATCTGTGCGGCAGCCTGCGCCATATGTTTTAGATGGGTGTGATTTTTCGCATCTTCCCCTTCGATATAGCCAGCAATTTCGGCAATATCAGACGCCTGATCTCCAATTCGCTCCATATCAGAAATCATCTTCAGGGCAGAAGAAATGGTGCGCAGATCTTTTGCCACTGGCTGTTGCTGCAGCAGCAATTTCAGGCACATGGATTCGATTTCCCTTTCCTTTTCGTCGATTTCACTGTCCGTATCGGTGACCAGGTTCAGCAGTTCGTCGTTGTCATCCAGCAGTCCTTTGATTACATTGGAAATTGCAAGCTCGCATAAGCTTCCCATTTTTATCAGTTCCACGTTGAGCAGCGCAAGCTGCTCGTCAAATCTATTTCTCATCAGCCAAACCTCCCTGTAATATATTCTTCCGTTTTCTTGTTAGATGGAACAGAAAAGAGCTTTTCCGTCTTATCATACTCGATGACTTCGCCTAATAGAAAAAATGCAGTATTATCTGAAACACGAAGGGCTTGCTGCATGTTGTGTGTTACCATGATAATCGTATAGCGGTCTTTCAGTTCCAAGGCCAGGTCTTCAATCTTTGCAGTCGAAATCGGATCTAAGGCGCTGGTCGGTTCATCCATCAAAAGTACCTCAGGATTTACCGCCAAAGCCCTCGCGATACAAAGTCTCTGCTGCTGTCCTCCAGAGAGACCGAGAGCGCTCTTTTTCAACCTGTCTTTCAGTTCATCCCAGATTGCGGCATTTTTCAGAGAACGTTCCACGATTTCGTCCAATTCCGCTTTATTCCTGACGCCATGAGTCCTCGGTCCATATGCAACGTTGTCATAAACACTCATCGGAAAGGGATTTGGTTTTTGGAAAACCATGCCGACCCTTTTTCTCAGATTGTTGACATCCATTTCCCCATAGATATCTTCTCCATCCAGGCGCACATCTCCTTCTATTCTGCAGCCCTCCACCAGATCATTCATCCTGTTCAATGTCTTAAGAAGCGTCGATTTGCCGCATCCGGATGGCCCGATAAAAGCGGTCACCTCATTGGCCGGTAAATGTAAGTTGACGTTCTTGAGTCCTTGAAAGTCTCCGTAATATAAGTTCAATTGATTTATTGTAAATTTGTCCATTTAAATTCCCTTCTATCTTTTCGTCACCTTTCTCGCTATCAAACCTGAGATTGCGTTAATGATGATAACCACGATCAGCAGGACGACAGCCGTCGCATAAGCCTGATTGGTATAGAGACCCTCCGAGAGGAGTGCGTACATGTGCACTGAAAGGGTTCTGCCCGAGGAGAAGAGACCCGATGCGACACCTGTAACCGTACCTGCTGTATATATCAAAGCTGCTGTCTCACCGACAATTCTGCCTACTCCCAGTATCACTCCTGCGAGAATACCAGGAACGGCTGACGGCAGAACAATTCGGAAGACAGTTCTCAGCTTGCCCGCCCCTAATCCGAAGCTGCCTTCTCTAAAAGAATCCGGCACAGCTTTCAAAGCTTCTTCTGTCGTTCTCATAATCAGAGGCAATATCATGATTGCCAGTGTCAGTGTGCCCGCCATAATAGAATAACTCCATTTGAGAGCCACGACAAACATCAAGTAACCAAAAAGTCCATATACGATGGAAGGAATTCCTGAAAGGGTTTCTGTTGTAAGTCTGATCAGGTTGACCAGTTTATTTCCCCTTTTGGCGTATTCCACCAGATAAATGGCTGAAAAAATGCCAAAAGGTACCGCAATAAGCAGTGCCACGGCCGTCACTGACAGCGTATTGATGATGGCGGGCATCATAGATACATTATCAGTCGTATACTTCCACGCAAACATCGATAAGTTTAAGTTCGGTATCCCTTTCACCAAAATATAGCCGACAACTGCAATCAGCACAAAAACTGTAATAGCCGCGGCAAGGTCTACGATGATTCTTAAAAAGAGAGACAAGGGCTGCCCTCTGTAACGTTTTATCATTGCTTTTCCCTCCTGTTATTGATAATAGAAAACAGCAGGTTGATAATCAGGATAAAGATAAACAGAACCACTGCTGTTGCAATCAGCGCCTCTCGATGCATCCCCGAAGCATAACCCATCTCCAAAACAATATTAGTCGTCATGGTTCTGGCTCCACTGAGAATGCTTTCTGGTATGATCGCCTGGTTACCGATAATCATGGATACCGCTAAAGTTTCACCGATGGCTCTGCCAACACCTAAAATGACGGCAGCCATAATTCCTGATTTCGCCGCCGGCAGAATCGTAAAGAAAATACTTCTCTCGTGGGTTGCGCCCAAAGCTAAAGATCCTTCGTAATAACTCTCCGGTACGGCTCTGATGGAGCTTTCTGACACACTGATAATGGTCGGCAGAATCATGATTCCCAGCATGATGGATGCGGTAAGAATCCCTTTGCCCGTTCCGCCAAAGAGGTCCTGCATCAGTGGTACGATTACTACCAGGCCAAAGAAACCATAAACGATGGACGGAATCCCGGCCAGCAGATCTACTGCCGGTTTCATCACCTTATACAGTTTTGGCGGGCAGAACTTTGCCATATAGGTCGCGCAGAGAATGCCGATTGGAACACCGATAACGATAGCGCCTGCAGTTACATAGATACTGCCGATAATCATCGGCAAAATGCCATATGTATCGTTAAGCGGTTTCCATACTGTGCCAGTAAGAAATTCAACGACACCGATTTTTCCAATGGCTGGAACTCCGTTGCCAAACATAAAAACGCAGATCAAAATGACTGCTATAATTGAAGCACATGCAGCCAGTAAAAATACCAGCTGCATTGCTTTTTCTTGGAGACCTAACCCCATCTTTTTTGAAGATGGATGATAGGTCCCATACTGAAATTCCCCGGCTTTAGCCTGCTTGGAATTTTTCTGTTTCAAACTTCTATTCATTATTTTACTTCTGACCACTTGGTGATCTCTCCAGTGTAAATTTTCAGTACAGAATCTGATGTGATTTCATCGAGGGTATTGTTCAAATTTACGATGACTGCGATTCCGTCAAGTGCGATTGCCTTTGCATCGACACCTGCTGCCGTTTCTTCGTCTGTCAGGGCTCTTGATGCCATTCCGATATCGCTAACCCCTTTTGTTGCATCGGTCACACCTGTCGTGGAGTCGGACTGCTGTACGCTGACTTTTACGTCCTTGTTGATCTTCTGATATTCTTCAGCCAGTTTTTCCATCAATGGAGTAACTGAGGATGAACCGCTGATCTTTACTTCGCCTTTCACAGCTTTACCTTTAAAGGCCCCTGTATTTTCCTGGCTGACATAACCTTCTTCTTCAACAATTGCCTGGCCTTCTTCACTCATGATATAGTTAACGAAGTCTTTTGTCGCTTCACTGGCGTCTTTTTTTGTCACGATATTGAATGGTCTTGATACTTTGTAATCGCCGCTCTTAACATTGTCCAGTGTCGCCTCTACGCCATCCACCTTCAAAGCCTTTACAGTGTCATTTAATGATCCCAGCGAAATGTAACCGATTGCGTCATCGTCTCCGGCGATGGTCTGCATCATAACCGATGTACTGTTTGTAACCTCTGCGGAATCAATTGTGTGGTCCATCTTTTCTCCGTTTTCGTCTTTCTGCTCAATTCCGAAAAGTTCGATGAATGCGCCTCTTGTTCCAGATCCTTCTTCTCTTGAAGTTACGTGGATATCCTTGTCGCCTGCATCGGTTCCTTCGCCATCATCGCTGCCGCATGCGGTGAGTAAACTTCCCATCAGTACCATTACTAAACATACCGCCAAAATCTTCTTTAACTTTTTCATTTCTTTCTTCTCCTTTTGATATATTTTAATTATTAGTTTTTCTTGATTGCAAGAATACTATACCGAATCAATGTAAAGAGTGTAATCATGATTTTGTTAAAGATATGTAAAGTGAGGCGGTTTTTTCCTTTCCATTTAAAATGTAGTTCTTTAAGCTTAGTCCGATTTTGCATGATTAAACTTTCGTACAATTAATTTTTCTGTTCAAGCCGCATAGGATATCAAGATGACATTTACTTCAAGAAAGGGGATATAATGAAAATCTTAAAAGCTACTGTAAAATTTTTACCAGTCGTCCTGTTAGCCGGTTTGATGATTTCGGGGCAGGATGCTTTGATAGCGGCGCCGCTTTCCGTTATCGTAGCGGTGATTGTCGCTAACCTGACAGAAAAGCTCACCTTTAAAGACTGTCTCGACGCATCCATCAAAAGTGTGAGCAATATCATCGTCGCACTTTTTATTCTGATGTTTGCCTATGCCATGGCAAGCGCCTTTATGAAAACAGGGGTTGGCGCCTCTGTGGTCAACATCGCACTGTCACTGGGAGTGACCGCTAGAACGACAGCCGTCACCGGTCTAATGGTAACAGCGGTTTTATCCGTTGCAACGGGCACATCTTGGGGAACCTTTGCCGCTTGCTCGCCAATCTTTCTCTGGCTGGTACACATCGTGGACCCAAATTGCATCGAAAGCGGAAGTCTGCTTCTGACAACCTGCGCTATCGCTGGAGGCGCTTGCTTCGGCGACAATATCGGACTCATTTCAGATACTACTATTGTTTCATCTGGCATTCAAGGGGTTCAGGTTATCGACCGTGTTCGCTCACAGGGCGTATGGTCTGTGATGTGTCTCACGCTGGCTGCAATTACAACTTTTATCGCCGCCATTGTCATGGGACTGCCGACAGGGAAAGTGGAAGCCTCTGGCGTCATGGCCTCCGTACCGCAGAGTGCACTGGATTACCTGGCGCAGGAACGGCCAGAGGCCATTGATCTGTTAAATCAAGTAGAAAACGGAGTATCCTGGTACATGATTATTCCGCTGATTCTAGTTATCGTGTTGGCGGTAGTTGGAATCAATACCTTCGCCTGCATTGGCACCGGCATTCTTTCTTCTTACATATTGGGAGGCTTTGCCGGAACGACTGCTTTCACAGGCAGCGGTCTGCAGGACTACTTAAATATGTGTATGGACGGTTTCGCTGATGCCGGTTCCTGGGTGATCGTCATGATGATGTGGGTAGCAGCCTTCGGCGGCATTATGGGCAGAATGCGCGCTTTCGACCCGCTTTCTAATCTAATCGTGAAAATCTCACACAATGTAAGGCAGCTGATGTTCTGCAATGGCGTGCTCTCCCTTGCCGGAAATGCCATACTAGCCGACGAAATGGCGCAAATCGTAACCGTGGGGCCGATTATTAAAGAAATCGCAGAAGAGAATATCGAGGCCAGCGAAGAGGATATGTACAAAATTAAGCTGAGAAATGCTACCTTTGGAGACGCCATGGGGGTATTTGGCTCTCAGTTGATTCCATGGCACGTATACTTGTTCTTCTACGCTGGTATTGCAGTCAACGTATATCCGCTGTTTCAATTTGCCAACACAGATTTTATCAGATACAATTTCATGGCGATGTTCGCCGTAGCCACACTGCTGATACTGACAATTACAGGTCTTGATAAATATATTCCGCTGTTCAAGCTGCCAAGTGAACCAGACGTTACTTTGAAAAAGAACGCCAAATCCGACGCAGCATAAAAAAGAGGCTGACCGCCGATGGTATGCACCATGGCAGTCAGCCTCTTTATTTCTCATTCTTTATTCGTCTCTGCGGTGCTCCTGATTGCGTTCCTCCCTTGCATGGTAGATTTTCTTGCTTCGCCTGATATGAAGTACTGACAAGTAAACGATAAGTGCGATAATGGCCCCCAGATATACAAAACCTAAAATATTGTACTCTGCTGGCGTTCCGTCCACATAATTCATAGCAACCTCCTTCAAAGCAACTCCAGATAGAGTTGTTCTGTTCCTGCATCAAAGGAAACGAGTATCACATCTTCTATAACGCTTTCCTGATGTTCTGCAAAGTATTCTTTCATCGCTTCCACAGCCGCTTTGGCCGCCTTCTCCTTGGGATAACCATAAATGCCCGTACTGATAGCTGGAAAGGCGATGCTCCGGCAGCCGTTTGCCTCCCCGACCTCTAGTGACCTGCGGTAGCAACTCTTCAGCAGCTCTTCTTCTCCATGATTTCCCCCATGCCAAACCGGACCTACCGTGTGAATCACAAACTTTGCAGGCAGATGATACCCTTTGGTAATCTTCGCATCACCGGTAGCACAGCCCTGCAAAGTCCGACATTCAGCAAGAAGTTCCCTGCCCGCCGCCCTGTGAATGGCTCCGTCTACGCCACCGCCGCCCAGCAAAGAGCTGTTGGCTGCGTTAACAATGGCATCAACTTTCAGCAGTGTTATATCGCCAGTGTAAATTTGAATCAAATCTATCACTTCCTTTCCTCAATCCCATTCTACGCTGTAATGGATGTCCACATCGTCATTCACTCTGTGAGCACCGCTATTCCAGTGTGGTCGCTCATTGACTATCATTTCTTTGCTGATCGACACATAGATAGTTTTACCATCTATTTCACGACTCCAGTCAGCATTAAAAAACCGCTTTCCTTTTCCGAAATAAAATGCAATTTTATTAAATCCATGATAAGTATAGGCGCCTTCTTTTTCGCCTAGGTACCCATCTTCTACGATGATTTCATCCCCCTCTTTCAGACAGATGAGAGAAAACCAGGTTCCACCTATATCCGTCAGTGAGACTAGTTCCACCTCCCGCTCTTCTTCTGCCCGTACCTGCTCCAAAACAGCTGCTTCCGCTTCTTTTTTGCTGATCGATTCTGTCTTTTCCAACGCCTTGTGCTCATCCGTGCTGCATGCCGTCATAGCGACCGCCAATGCTAAGATAAGAACTGCGGTCAAAACTCTTTTCATTTTTCTCCTTCTAGTGTCAAAAACCACTGCAGCAGCTTTTTCGCATCCGTTCTTTGATTTTCATTTCCGTAGAGAAACATCTTCTCCGGGTGCCACTGTAAGCCCAGAATAGAATGCTGCTCACAGGCGATGGCCTCTACCACACTGTCTTCTCCATCATTCCAGATGGATACGACCTGTAGATTCTCTCCGATTCGTCCAATGCCCTGATGATGGCGGGTGTTCACTTCTGAGGTTTCACCATATAAAGCCTCCATAAAGGTCGCCGGCAAATGCAAAACGTCGTGATATTGTTCGGGCGTAGCTGCCTTATGGCTGGCACTGCAAGGCAAATCTTGTATCAAAGTTCCGCCAAAATACACATTGATAAACTGCATACCTCTGCAGATGCCCAAGATGGGCTTGCCTTTTTTCACCGCGCTGTCCATGAGCGCCCACTGGGCAGCGTCTAATGCATCATTGATGTCGTTAGAGCATTGATCCTCGCTGCCCCAGAGCTTTGGGTTCATATCCTGTCCGCTGCCTGGCAGAATCAAGGCATCTGCCAGATCCAAGTCCTGCAGATTTAAAGAGATAAAAGGTTCTTGCCCCAGTTCCTCAAAAGCCTTACAGTAGTCTTTGTAGTCATCATCTGCCGTAACAAGCCCGGCAATCATCGGTTTCTTCATGGTCAAAACTCCCTTTAAATTATCGTATGGCATATTCGCAGCCCTTCGAAAAGTTTATATTTTTCATCTGTCAGTCTCATATCAAAACTGCGCTCACGGGAACAAATCGTCATCCACACCTTTCCTTGGCAGTCTTCAAAAGCAGCGTCTTCGAAATCATAACCGCCAAAAGAGATGGGGTAGGAAAAAACATCTTGCTCCAAAGGACTCATCAGTTCGTCGCTGACTCTAAAATAGCACAGATCAAATATGCCTGGAAAGGTGGCCAGAGAGCCGATGGAAATCAACTTTTTTACAATGCCAAAGGCTGTAAGATCCTCTACGACTTGGTCCTTTTCCTCATATTTCAAACGCCTGTATTCTTCTATCATCCGAATCCGTTCTTTCGTTGATTCCGTCATTTGCTTCAAAACAGCACTTTTACTGCGCAGACCAGTTTCGTGCCGCAGCTCACAGTCATCCATCCTGTCTATCTTTGCCGCGCTATCCTTTAAATATTGCCGCTCTCTTGCTATGGCGCTGTCAATCAAAGTATCCAGGTCAGGAATTTCTTCCTTATGTGTTCGCGCTAAAATCATGTACTTGCTGTTGTTCAAACAGAAATCTATCAATTTTTTGGCAGCATCCCCTCTGATACTGTCAGTGGCATTTGCAATATGAATCATGTTATCCTCCTGTCACTCATCCCTACCCCATATTATACAAATCTGCAGATTGATATAATCATTAAACCTGGGAATCATTTTACCATGTGCATTCCTCTCAATTGAGAATCGTAGCACATGATTCAGTGAACACTACCCTGCGGCAACGTTTTAAATATGTTTCTATTTTACCATAGGGTATCGTGATTCGTTACAAATTTAAGAATTTTTAAGAATTATACTAGAGTACAATTTCCTGCTCGCAAGGGGAATCCCCTCTGCACACCCCTTTTTGTTTAATAGGAAATCGATATTTCCTATTGAACAAAAAGACGGACCCTTACGGGTCCGCCTAAACTTCAGTGAATCAGCTTGCTTTATTTTTCAAAGCTTTCTTTCTGAGCAAGAAGACGTGCATATCTCTCTTTTGCCATTTCTTCACCTTTCACGAACAGTTCTTCTGCTCTTTCAGGGAATTTCAGCTTCAGGGAGTTGTAACGAACTTCGCCCATGATGAAGTCTCTGTAGCTTTCTGTCGGTTCCTTGCTGTCGATGGAAAGCGGATTCTTGCCTTCTTCAGCCAGAACCGGATTGTATCTCAACAGGTTCCAATATCCAGAGTTAACAGCGTTCTTCATCTCTTCCATAGTCTTGCTCATGCCGATCTTGATACCGTGGTTGATACAAGGAGCGTAAGCGATGATCAGGGATGGTCCGTCATAGCTTTCCGCCTCGCGGAGCGCTTTGATTGTCTGGTCTGCACTAGCGCCCATAGCAATCTGTGCTACATAAACGTAGCCGTATGCCATAGCGATCTGTGCCAGATCTTTTTTCTTAACTGCCTTACCGGAAGCTGCGAATTTTGCAACTGCGCCGATTGGAGTTGATTTTGATGACTGTCCGCCAGTGTTGGAGTAAACTTCTGTATCGAATACCATGACGTTAACGTTCTCGCCGGAAGCCAGTACGTGGTCTAATCCACCGTAACCGATGTCATAAGCCCATCCGTCACCACCAAAGATCCATACGGATGGTTTTGGCAGCAGGTCTTTATTTTCAACGACATATTTTGCATCTTCGTTGGAATCAGCAATCTTTTCGCATGCTTCTACCAATGCTTTTCCAGCATCTTCTGCGCCTTTTGCGTCGTTCATGGAAGCAATCCACTCTTCAGCAGGAGCGCCGACAGCAGCTTTCACTCTCTCAACAGCAGACTTCAGCTCGTTACGACGTGCCTGCATGGAGATAGCCATACCAAATCCAAACTCAGCATTGTCTTCGAAGAGGGAGTTGGCCCATGCAGGTCCTCTTCCTTCTTTGTTCACTGTGTAAGGTGTGCTCGGTGCACTGCATCCCCAGATGGAAGAGCATCCAGTTGCGTTTGCAATGAACATTCTGTCTCCGAACATCTGTGTGATCAGTTTTGCATATGGAGATTCTCCACATCCCGGGCAAGCTCCAGAGAACTCGAGCAGCGGCTGCTTGAACTGAGAACCCTTGACGGAATCTTCCTTGAACGGAACCGGTTTCTCGTCAACGTTAGCAAATAAGTAGTCGTACTTCTTCTGTTCTTCCTTGACGATTGCGTCATCAGCTGCAACCAGCTCCAGAGCCTTTGTCTTGGATGGGCAAACCTGTACGCAGGAGCCACATCCTGTACAGTCGAGAGCGGAAATTCCAAGGGTAAACAATTTATCCTCTACGCCTTTGCCCTTCATTGCTAATACATCGCCATTCAGAGCAGCAGCTTCTTTTTCTTCCATAACGAAAGGTCTGATTACGCCGTGCGGACATACGAAGGAGCACCAGTTACACTGGATACAGTTCTCTTTTGTCCACTTCGGAACGTCTGTTGCGATACCTCTCTTTTCAAATGCAGCTGTGCCTGCTGGAACTAAACCAGTAGCAGTTGCTGTAAATGTAGATACAGGAACATCGTCGCCAGTCAATGTGTTTGTCGGAACCAGCACGTCGTTCAGGTAAGAAGTATGTAAGTCGTCGCGTCCTACCATCTTTGCACGAGGTGCATCGTCCGGTGCATCAGCCCATGCTGCAGGAACTTCTACCTTATGTACGTTGTTGACACCAGCATCAACACCGGCGCAGTTCATCTTGACTACATTTTCGCCCTTTTTGCCGTAAGTCTTTTCGATGGCTTCCTTCATGTACTTGACCGCATCGTCGATAGGAATGATGTCAGCCAGTTTGAAGAATGCAGCCTGAAGAATGGTATTTGTTCTTCTGGCGCCTAACCCGATTTCTTTTGCCAGGGATACAGCATCACAAGTGTAGAACTGGATGTTGTTCTTGGCTATGTATCTCTTTACCTTTGCAGGTAAGTGCTTATCTAATTCGTCGTCGCTCCATACGCAGTTCAGCAGGAAGAATCCGCCTGGTTTTACGTCCTGAACCATGTCGTACTGCTGCAGGTATGCGGAGTTATGGCAGGCGACAAAGTCTGCCTGTTTTACGTAGTAAGTTGATTTGATCGGCTTATCTCCAAATCTCAGGTGGGAAATGGTAACGCCGCCTGACTTCTTGGAGTCATACTGGAAGTAAGCCTGTACCTTCTTATCGGTGTAGTCACCGATGATCTTGACACTGTTCTTGTTAGCGCCTACTGTACCGTCAGCACCCAGTCCCCAGAACTTACATGCTTTTGTTCCTTCAGGAGCAACATCTGGATTCTCTTTGACTGGCAGTGATAGGTTTGTTACGTCGTCTGTAATAGAGATGGTGAATTCCTTCTTTGGGTTCTCACTCCACAGATTTTCATATACAGCGAGAACGTCTCCCGGCTGTGTATCCTTAGAACCTAATCCGTAACGACCGCCTACGATCAAAGCATCTTCGAACTTGGTTCCTCTCAGTGCGGAAATCACGTCTAAGTACAGAGGTTCACCGACGCCGCCCGGCTCTTTTGTTCTGTCAAGAACTGCAATCTTCTTAACGGATTCAGGCAGCACGTTGAGCAGATATTTAGCAGAGAAAGGTCTGTAAAGGTGAACTTCTATGATACCGACCTTCTTGCCCTGTGCGAGCAGGTGATCTACTACTTCTTCTGCTGCTTCACAGACAGAACCCATAGCTACGATAATTTCTGTCGCATCTGGAGCGCCATAGTAATTGAACGGCTTATAATCTGTACCGATCTTTGCGTTTACTTTATCCATGTATTCTGCAACGATGTCTGCTGTTTCCAGGTAAGCTGTGTTACATGCTTCTCTGTGCTGGAAGAAGGTTTCCGGCTGTTCTGCAGCACCCATGCTGTGCGGATGTACTGGGTTTAAAGCTCTCTCTCTGAATGCTTTGACAGCATTCCAGTCGACCATTTCTTTTAATTCATCATAATCCCATGTTTCAATCTTCTGGTTCTCATGTGATGTTCTGAAACCGTCAAAGAAGTGAAGCATCGGAAGTTTGCCTGCAATCGTGGCAAGGTGTGCGACTGCGCCCAGGTCCATAACCTGCTGTACACTGTTGGATGCCAGCATTGTAAAACCTGTCTGACGGCAGCTCATTACGTCTGAGTGGTCTCCAAAGATGGACAATGCGTGGGAAGCCAGTGCTCTTGCCGAAACATGGAATACGGCAGGAGTCTGTTCGCCTGCTAATTTATACATGTTCGGAATCATCAAAAGAAGACCCTGTGAAGCTGTGAATGTCGATGTGTAAGAACCAGCTGCGATGGAACCGTGAAGGGCGCCTGCTGCTCCTCCTTCAGACTGCATTTCTACAATTTTTACATTTTCACCAAAGATATTCTTCCTGTCCTGGGAAACCCATTCATCCATGCTTTCTGCCATAGGCGAAGATGGCGTAATCGGATAAATTGCTGCAACTTCTGTAAATGCGTATGATACATGTGCTGCGGCGGTGTTTCCATCCATTGTTTTTAGTTTTCTCATCTTGATAACTCTCTCCTTCTCTACTGCCGAGAAACCTCTCTGCAGATAGTTATATTTAGGTGCGGACCTTTCTGCTTGTTAAGCTTCCAGGGCACAAATAACAGAAATAATCTCATCTTTTCGACTACCTCTGCAATCGTATCTTGGTTAGTATTCATAGTGAATACATTCTCTGTCATATAGCAGGTTTTCAAAAAGATTATTCTGTATACAACATCATTTCTATATTACTCCCACATGTATTTAAAGTCAACCATAAAATGCTTCTATCGCTTGCAAATTCAAAGTTTTTTTTGATGTACATTTCGTCCCTAAAATTCAAAATTGCCTTTTTTCAACACTTTTCGACTGTCAGGTGCGAAAGCGCTTTAAAGTGTCAAAATATATTTTTTTGTTGCCGAAAGGCTCGGCCAAATTTTCACTTTAATACACTATGAAAGCATGGACATCTTTTAGAACCAGATTATAAAAATAATTGCAGCTTGGACAATTTTTGCTTCAGATCTAATAATCGTTTGTACACACAAAAATACGTCCTCCGGACGAAATTCCTATGTTATAAAAAATATTTCCATTTCTTGTAAATATATGATAAACTATTTGAATATTTATCTATTATCATGAATCATTACTTTTACGCAATAAAGGTAAAACAATGGAGGGGAATTATATGTTATCATTCATCGAAACGATCAACGGATACGTCAACGACTTTGTTTGGGGTGTCCCTGCGATGATCTGCATTCTGGGAGTGGGCCTCGTGCTGAGTTTTCGGACGCATTTCATCCAACTGCGAAAATTCGGCTATGCTCTGAAAAACACCATTGGCAGAGCGCTGCACAAAACAAAAGCGGCTGATGGCGCCACGACGCCGTTCCAATCGCTGTGCACCGCTTTGGCTGCTACTGTAGGCACGGGTAATATTGCCGGCGTCGCCGGCGCCATCGCCATCGGCGGTCCCGGAGCGATCTTCTGGATGTGGGTCTCTGCACTGTTTGGCATGTGCACCAAATTTTCCGAAGTCACCCTTGCAGTTCATTTCAGAGAAAAAAACAAAGACGGCGATTGGGTCGGCGGCCCGATGTATTACATCAAAAACGGCCTTTCTAAGAAATGGCACTGGCTGGCAGCCCTTTTCTCTGTCTTTGGTGTCCTGACCGTCTTCGGCACGGGCAATGCAACGCAAGTCAATACCATCATCGCTTCCATAGACTCTGCCTTGAGCAACTATCACGTCGTATCTGCCGATTCTATGGGCACAGTAAACTTGGTCTTGGGGATCATCCTTGCCGGTCTGGTCGCCTTAGTTCTGTTAGGCGGCATCAAACGAATCGGCAGCGTGACGGAAAAGCTGGTTCCCTTTATGGCCTTGCTCTATATTCTCATGGCGCTGGGTGTTGTCATTGTCAATTACAAAAATGTACCCGCCGTATTCGGTATGATCTTCAAGGGCGCTTTTGATCCGTCAGCCATCACAGGCGGTGTCGTTGGAACGGTTTTCATGAGCGTAAAAAAGGGAGTGTCCCGAGGTATTTTTTCTAATGAAGCGGGACTGGGAACAGGCTCGATTGCCCATGCCTCAGCTGATACCAAGTATCCTGTCCGCCAAGGGCTCTTCGGTATCTTCGAAGTTTTTGTAGACACCATCGTCATCTGCACATTGACTGCACTGATTATACTCTGCAGCGGTGCCGACTTTGAATACGGTGTTGCAGCAGGTGCCGAACTGACCATTTCCGGCTTCGTCGCCACCTATGGAGGCTGGGTATCAGTCTTTACGGCTGTAGCCATGTGCTGCTTTGCCTTCTCCACCATCCTGGGATGGGGATTATACGGTTCAAGATGTATCGAGTATTTATTCGGCACCAAAATCATCAAACCGTTTATGGTCGTATATTCGCTGGTTGCCATTATTGGGGCGACAGCCGACTTGGGATTAATCTGGGGTATAGCTGAAACCTTCAACGGTCTCATGGCAATACCGAACCTGATTGCTCTGTTCCTGTTAAGCGGTACCGTTGTGAAACTTACAAAAGACTACTTTAATAAGTATGCCAATGCTCCTGACGCAAAAGCGAGTTAAAAAGGTTTTTCTATCGGAAAAAGTAAGAGGGCTGTATGTGACAGCCCTCTATTTTATTGCATCTAACGCTTTCTGCAATTCCTGGTAGAACATGCCCACGTGATAGCCGTCCATAAGCCCGTGATGAACTTGCACAGAGAAATTCAGCGTCGTTCTGCCCTGTTCATCTGTAGTATACTTGCCCCACGATAATTTGGGATTATTATCCTCACCATCTCTGATAATCGTCCGTACGAACTGAGTATAGTCAATCCATGGCATACAGGAAAAGCTAATCATATCGTGTCTGTGAAAGACAGTTTCCCTTCTATTATAGTACTGGTTGTCGGCTTTTTCTCTCAAGTCGCGGCAAAACTGCAGACGATCCTCTGTCACCATTCCTTCCAGCATGATGAACAGATCCTCCCCCTTTCTCATATGGGTTAAAAGCGGAACGTTGTGATCAATTCGCAGAATCTTATCTCCGTCGAAGCGGTAATGAAAGTTCTCTATTTTGTCAGCAGTCTGCGTCGCTATGTGTACTAGCGCAAAATAGAAAGATACCTGATTTGCTTTTGACCATTTGAGGAGTCCTGTCACATCTGTCCGCGCGCTGATGATGATGTAAGGCAGATCAGCGCCCTGATACTGCCTGAACAGATGGGCACGATTCCACGTCTCTAAATCTATTTCTCTCACACAAGTCCTCTTTCTAGCGTTTAAAGCTGTACGCCGATTTCAACAATTTTTTCTATGATTTCTGATCGGGGACTGTCTTTGGTTCCGCTGTATTCCAATAGACCGAGCCCGACAATGTGGCACTGCTCAGCAACAGCCAAAAGCATTTTGATAAAGGTCTGCGCTTTTAGTCCGTATGGTTCAGGAACCGGCGCATAGGGAAACTCTTCAGGATCGAGAGCGTCCAAATCAATATGGACATAGACAGATTGGTAGCCCTTATCCTTAAGACACTTTGCTGCCGCTGTCGGATCATCTTCAACTTCTTTCACCGAAAGAGAGACAATCCCCTCTTCATGAATATATCGTTCCTCTTCTGCATCCAAAGCCCGATTTGCACACATGACCAGCTGTTCCGGAGTAAGAGTCGACGGCAGATTTCTAACGATTTCCGCAGCGCTATCTCCCAGCAAGGCGCGCAGGGACATGCCGTAGAACAGCTTGCTATTTGACGACTCAGGCGTGTTTAAATCTCCATGGGCATCGATATAGAGCAGAGCCATATCTCCATCGGTAACGCTGTTTAAGTACGCCATAGCGCTCAGATCCGCATCGCAGCCGCCGCCGACGGTGAAAATGGTATCTGGTTTTTCCATTTTCAAAAGCTCGTTGATCTGCTTCATCTGCGCCAAAATTTCATCATAGCCGAGAATGTCATTCTTGACAGGAGTGATGGGCTGATCGGTGATAACAGCCTGAGTCAATGCAAAACCCTGAAGATAGTTTTCCATCAGGGCAAAAGCGCCATGATAGATGCTGTAATCCTGTCCACTTCCCTGCCATTGGGGTACTGACAAATTTAAGTGTTTTTTACTCACCTCGTAACCTCCTTCATCATTTCGTTTCTTTTCTCTGCCTTCTCACAAAGGTACGCATAAAGAGCCACATTAAAGTGATTACGCTGTCCCAGAAAAGGTGGAAAGTCCACGGTGAAAAGTATTCATAATCATATCCGCTGTCCTCTTTGTATTCCAAAATGTCTCCTTGATAGCAAATATCCTTGTACAGCAAAGGCAGCAGGTCATCCGGCTTGTAGCGGTACAGTGGCTTGGGAATATCATAACTCAGAGCCTTCAAAATGAACATGGCAAATTCAATGCAGGAGAAAGCCTTATATGTGCTAAACCCTCTCGAAACAGGGTAGGACAAAACTGACAGCAGATTGTATATGTATTCTTTGTCTGCATAAATCTGTTCAATGGTATTTTTCACCCATAAATACTGCCGCATTGTCACGTCTATTTTAAAGATTACCACATTGACGGTCTGTTCTTTCCCTAATGTGTAACGGTGAACATTTTCTTTCACCAGGCGCGCAAGCAAAACTGCCTTATGCTTGGGCCGGGCAAAGGCGTACAGCTGTTCCAGCTCCTCGTCGAGGGCAACGGCCGCATGGTTGTAATGGGTCTTGCCAAATTTGCGGACAAGACGGGCAAATCTTGTATTGGTCTGGGAAATCATGATGTATATGCTCTTTGTTTTATTCATACTTTCGTCTTACTTTCTGATTTAAATTTATCTCCCTTTCATTATACACTGTTTTCCTCTATAATTGGACAAAATATTTCGCGGATTCCCCCTCGTGAACCAAGTTTCAGAAGCAAGCCTATTTACCCGCACAAAACTATCATGTATAATGGCTTTATACTGAAGGAGGTACCTACATATGAACTATACAGAATTCAAGGACAAAAAAATATCCCGTCTCGGATTCGGCACCATGCGTCTGCCCATGGACGACCAGGGAAAAATCAACTACGCTGCTGGACAGGAAATGATCGATTACGCTTTAGCCAACGGCATCAATTACATCGATACCGCCTACAAATATCACGAAGGTGAATCAGAAGATTTTGTAGGGGCTGCCTTGGCCAAACACCAGCGAACCAGCTACTATTTAGCTGACAAACTGCCCACCTGGCTTTGCAGCACCGAAGACGATGCGCGTAAAATCTTCGAAGACCAGCTTTTAAAGTGCAGAACAGATTACTTTGACTTTTATCTGCTGCACAGTTTGGACGAGGAAAGCTGGCCGAACGTGCCGCGCCTGCACATGATCGAATACCTGCGGGAAGAAAAGGCGGCGGGACGCATCCGTCACCTGGGCGCATCCTTTCACTGCGGCCCCGATCTTTTGAGACAGGTTCTCACTGACTATGGTCAGGATTTGGAATTTATCCAGCTCCAGCTCAACTATATGGATTGGGATCTGTATGGAGCGAAAGAACTATATCAAATTGCCAGAGAATTTGATACCCCTGTCGTCGTCATGGAGCCTCTGCGCGGCGGCATGTTGGCTAACCCTCTCAGCGAAACAGCCCGGAAGGTGCTGGACGGTACCGATACTGGCGCCAGCTACGCCTCCTATGCACTGCGCTTTATCAACGAACTGCCTGGTATCCTCTGCACCCTTTCCGGCATGTCAACACTGGCGCAGATGAAGGAAAATATCGAGATCTTTAATGGCCCGGCTATGATTGACAAGGAAAAGGAAGCGATATCAGAAGCCGTCAAAGTCCTTCAAGCGGATATTCTGGTGCCCTGCACCGGTTGTAATTACTGTTACGAATGTCCTTCCGGCGTCAAAATCCCGGAGATCTTCAAGATGTACAATGAAGCTGCCAGCAAGGGTTTTCACTGGATTTGGGGGTCCCTTTCCGGTCAATACAACAAATGTACGCCAAATGCAAAAGACTGCATTGAATGCGGCGCCTGCGAGTCTCACTGTCCACAGAAAATCAGCATCATAGACAAGCTGAAAGAGATTGATGCCAAGTACGCACAGCTGGCTGAGATGGGAGAATAAACTTCATGGCGCAGATGACGAAAAATGCCCTGGCTGACTCCTTAAAAACTCTTTTGGAAACCCGGACTGTGGACAAAATCACAATCTCAGATATCACGGAACACTGCGGCGTCAATCGGATGACCTTTTACTATCATTTCCAGGATATCTACGATCTGTTAGAGTGGTCCTGGATTCGTGAAGCCAACAAGGTTCTCAACGGAAAAAAGACTTACAATACCTGGCAGCAAGGGTTTCTGCAGATTTTTAACGCAGTTTCGGACAACAAACAGATTGTCATGAATATCTATCACTCCGTAAACAGAGAGCAGATTGAAATTTATCTTTACAAATTAACCTACGATCTTTTGATTGGTGTTATTGAGGAAAATGCCGCCGGTCTGGAGGTGAGAGATGACGATAAAAAGTTTATTGCCGATTTTTATAAATACGCCTTTGTCGGTCTGATTTTAGATTGGATTAAGAACGGAATGAAAGCAGATCCATTGCAAATCATAGAACGACTGGCTGTGCTCCTCCAGGGCGACATCAAAAAAGCGCTCAGCAGGTTTAAAACAAACAAAACTTATCAAACAGCAGCCGATGATTAATTTTTTATCATCGGCTGTTTTTTGTTGATTGCCGCCTCAGTTAAAGTGATTTATTCTAAGACCATCGAATAAAGATAATTGAGGAGGTAATCAAATGTATTACGCAAGTGGAAATTATGAAGCTTTTGCACACCCTGTAAAACCAGAAGGTGTGGACAATAAATCAGCTTATATCGTTGGTACCGGTCTGGCCGCTTTGACGGCAGCCTGCTATTTGGTCCGCGACGGCCAGATGAAAGGCGAACACATACACATCTTGGAGAAAGAGGCTCTGCCGGGCGGCGCCTGTGACGGCTATAAATTTGACAATGTGGGCTATGTCATGAGAGGCGGACGTGAAATGGATAACCATTTTGAATGTATGTGGGATTTATTCCGCTCCATTCCGTCAATCGAAACTGAAGGGGTCAGCGTACTGGATGAATATTACTGGCTCAACAAAAAAGATCCGAATTATTCTCTGATGCGCGCCACTATAAATCGTGGAGAGGATGCCCATACCGACGGTAACTTCGGGCTGTCAGACAAAGGGGCGATGGAAATCATGCAGCTTTTCTTCACTCCCGATGAAAAACTCTACGACAAACGCATCGATGAAATCTTTGACGAGGAAGTCCTGAGCTCCAACTTCTGGCTCTATTGGCGCACCATGTTCGCGTTTGAGAACTGGCACAGTGCGCTGGAAATGAAACTCTATATCCGCAGGTATATCCATCACGTAGGCGGTCTTCCTGATTTCAGAGCGCTGAGATTTACAAAATACAATCAATACGAATCCATGATTCTGCCTATGATTAAATATTTGGAATCCTATAATGTGCAGTTCCACTATCACACGAAGGTAGTTAACGTAGAATTTGATATCCAACCGGATAAAAAAGCTGCAAAGCGTATCGATATTCTCTTCGAAGGCAAAGAAGACTCCATCGATCTCACTGAAGAGGATCTGGTCTTTATCACCAACGGCGGCTGTGTGGAGAATTCCTCCATCGGCTCCCAGAATACCTCTGCTCCGTTTAACAGCAAAATAAAAGAAGGCGGCGGCTGGGATATGTGGCGGAAAATCGCAGCACAGGATTCAGCCTTTGGCAACCCCGACAAGTTCTGCTACGACCCGGAAAAGAGTAACTGGATGTCAGCAACGGTGACGACCCTCGATCAGAGAATTGTGCCTTACATCAAAGACATCTGTAAACGCGACCCATTCAGCGGAAAGGTCGTAACTGGCGGCATCGTCACAGTCAAAGATTCCAACTGGCTCTTGAGCTGGACTTTCAACAGACAGCCGCAATTCCGCACGCAGCCAAAGGATCAGCTTGTAGGCTGGATTTACGGCCTCTTCAGCGACAAGGCGGGAAACTTTGTCAAGAAGCCGATGCGGGAATGTACGGGCAAGGAAATCTGCATGGAATGGCTGTATCATCTGGGCGTGCCAGAAGCCGAAATCGAAGAGATGGCGGAAAACAGCGCCAACACGGTTCCCTGCATGATGCCTTATATCACAGCCTTCTTTATGCCGCGTGCCGCCGGCGACAGGCCAGAGGTGGTGCCAGAAGGCAGCGTCAATTTCGCATTTCTCGGACAGTTTGCTGAGACAAAGCGCGACACCATCTTTACGACAGAATATTCCATGCGTACTGGCATGGAGGCTGTCTACACCCTTTTGAACATCGACCGGGGTGTTCCTGAAGTCTGGGGCAGCGTCTACGATATCCGCGACCTGCTCAACGCCACTGTACAGCTGAGGGATGGCAAAAAGATTACCGAAATGGAAGGTCTGGGCTTTAAAGAAAAGCTGGCCCTAAGAGAAGTGCTGAAGAAAATTGAAGGCACTGATATAGAAAAGTTATTGAAAGAATATAAAGTGATATAAAAAAAAGACCTGTTGCTCAGATTGTGCGACAGGTCTTTTTTGGGTATAATAATAGCAGAATAAATCGACAAAAGAAACTAAAATCTAGGAGCATAATGATGAAAATAGCTGTATTATCTGATACTCATGGGCTTTTGCGCCCAGAGGTTATCGAGATCATTAAAACATGTGATGTGGTTTTTCATAGCGGCGACATCGATACAGAGGATCTCTTTAACCAACTGTCAGCCCTGGCGCCGCTCTATATCGTCAGAGGGAATAATGATAAGGAATGGGCGGATCAACTCCCTCTAACTTTACGCTTTCAGTTAGACGGCATTCGCTTTTTTATGGTTCATGACAAAAAGGACCTCCCCCCAGATCTGTCTGAAATAGACGTGGTTATTTTTGGTCATTCCCATCAATATAAAGAGGAGAGAAAAAACGGTCTTTTCTATCTCAATCCTGGAAGCTGCGGAAAGCGCCGTTTTCGTCTCGATATCACCATGGCCGTTCTGGAGACAAACGGCAGTGAATTTCAAGTTAAACGGATAAGTCTCATCACTGCATCAGATAAAATCATCCCTTAACATTTCTATTTAAGACCTAAATCCATCTCCATAAAAACATCGGACATTACAAAGCAGCTTGACACACGGTCGACATAGCAAAATCCCATTTCTTGATACAGATGCAAAGCTGATGAAAGCTGATGGTTAGAACAAAGAGTCAGCTTTTTCTTCCCCTCAGCCTTAGCAGCATGAATGGCCTCACGCATCAGCTTGCGCCCGATGCCTCTGCCCTGGTAGATTTCTCGAACGCCAAATTTAAGGACTTCACAAGATTCGCCGTGGTTTTCCAGCATGACCATGCCGGAAATCTCACCATCCTCCTCCTGCGCAAGAAAGATATGCCCATCCTTCTCCAAGATTCTTTCTGGGTATTTCAGCATTTCTATGTCAACTTCTTCTAATATGTCGTATTTGTTTAACCATTCCAATGAAATCTCCAAAATTGCATCCTGATATTGTGTTTCATATTCTATGATTTTCATCTGACTGCCCCCCTTATTCAAGTAATATCTGCCGCCTCACATCTATAATACAATAGTATAATCCTTTTCTCAGTTCACCGCTAGATCAAAGATGAAAAAGACAGGCGGTTGAGCAATGTCATTAAGTTAGTGGAAAGTAAAAAAAGACTTCATACTAAAAAAAGTATG
>ERZ791934.1442-NODE-1442-length-22409-cov-3.772748_pt1 | contig 22409 bp, 21 predicted proteins | sample MGYA00510125_ERZ791934 | MGnify/ENA primary metagenome ERZ791934 (study PRJEB30046, sample SAMN00993240) | human gut metagenome | study: EMG produced TPA metagenomics assembly of the A metagenome-wide association study of gut microbiota in type 2...
CCGAAATATGCCTTGAAATAAGACATGATTCCCTGCAGAATCCATGGATATGCTGCTCTCGGTTACTTTTGTGAATTGTGAACGGCCTTTGCGGCTGACAAATTGATAGAAAAAGTAACCAGAATCAGATATACCCCCCTGTGGAAGCCTTCTGACAGGGATCCGGTTACGCGAGAATGTGCAAATGTGCCCAAAAAGCGTAAACTTATCGTAACAGGATGTCATCCCGACATTTTCTTTACGCTTCCTTAAGACATTACCATTTTTAAAGCAGCGCCTTGCCTGTTTTTTGTTTTCTTGTTGACATTTTACAAGATTTTCTTTATCGTATAGGTTAGATATTTTGTAAGGGAGACAGCGCATGAAAGAACTAAATTTTGCATTTAAACGTACCATCCCTATTTTGCTGGGCTACATCACCCTGGGCATCGCTTTTGGTATTCTGCTGCAGCAGGCCGGTTTTGGCTGGCCCTGGGCACTTTTAATCAGTACTATCGTCTACGCCGGTTCTATGCAGTTCGTTATGGTCACATTTCTGGGCGGCGGTATTTCACTGCTGTCAGTCATCTTGATGACCTTGTCTGTGAACAGCCGGCACATGTTTTACGGTATTTCATTTATTGAACGATTTAAGACTCTGGGGAAGGCTCGTCCCTACATGATTTTTTCACTGACAGACGAGACCTATTCGTTGTTTTGCGGCACCACGTTTCCGTCTGGTTTGAATGAGAAGAAGACTATGGTTCTCATGTCTGCTATGAATCAGTGCTACTGGATTATCGGCAGCGTCACAGGCAATTTGATTGGCAATATCATTCCCTTTGACACCACTGGCATCGACTTTGCCATGACGGCGCTGTTCGTCGTCATTTTTACGGAACAGTGGCTGGCCGCAGACTCCCATATTCCAACCTATATCGGTCTCTTCTCCGGTGTCATCTGTCTGATTATCTTTGGACCGGGCAGTTTTGTTCTGCCGTCTCTGATTCTGGCTGTGGCATTGCTTTCCGGCTGGACCGTAAAGACAGAAAAAGCAGATGAGAAAGAACCGCGTGAAAAGGAGGCGAATGAAGAATGTCAGGAGTAACCCATACTTTGGTCATCGTCCTGTTGGTGGCCCTATTCACCTTTTTTACCAGGCTGTTTCCTTTTGTCGTCTTTGGCCGCAAGGGGGAACCCTCTCACATGGTCAGACGGCTGGGCGACCTGCTGCCCCTTTCTGTCATCGCCATCTTGGTCATCTACTGCTTAAAAAACACAACCTTTGATGCGCTCAGCGGCTTTGCGCCCCAGTTCATCGCCATCGCGGTGGTGGCGGCCCTCCACATCTGGCGGAGAAATAACTTGCTCAGCATTCTGGGCGGTACAGCTTGTTATATGGTACTGGTACAGTATGTATTTGTATAATCAAAAAAAGTCCCACAGGGGACTTTTTTGTTTGCCTTATTCTTCCTCTCCAGTCATAACGCTTTCTTCGAATACGGCCTTCTCTTCCCATTTCTCTCTCGGCACACCCTTCTTTTTCAACCTGTCTTTGACAAAAAGTCTAAAGAGTGCATAGAGCACTGAACAGATCGGAATAAAGAGAATCATTCCAACTACGCCCATCAGGTTTCCACCGATCGTAATAGCAACTAAAACCCAGATGGACGGCAAGCCCACGGAATTTCCCACTACATGAGGATATACCAGGTTTCCTTCTAACTGCTGCAGCACTAAAAATACGATGATGAACATAAAGGCTTTAAACGGACTGACCATCAAAATCAGCAAAGCGCCGATAGCACAGCCAATAAAAGCCCCTACCATGGGAATCAGCGCCGTAAAAGCGATCAGCACTGAAATCAGCATTGCATACGGCATCCGAAAAATACTCATGGCAATGAAAAACATCATTCCCAAGATGCAGGCTTCCAGGCACTGCCCAGATATGAACTTAGAAAAAGTTTTGCTGGCAAGGCTGCAGACATAAAGAATTCTCTCCGCTGTGTCTTCCTTGAATACTGCAAACAATATCTGTTTACCCTGTCCCGCCAGCTTCTCCTTTGCCATGAGCAGATAAACTGCAAATACAAATCCAATAAAGAAATTGACAATCGCGCCGATAATATTGGTCACCGCTCCGATGCCGCTGTTAACCATGCTGGTCGCCGCTTCCTGCATGAAAACAGACAGTTTCCGCGCAATATCAGTCCAGTCTACGGAAAGCTGTTCTGCCAGACTCTGCAGCGCTTTCCAGTAACTCATCTTGGAAAAAATCCAGTCCTGCGCCGTATTGATGGCTCCAGGCAGTTCCCTGGCAATACTCATCATGGTTTCTGCAATCTGCGGAACGATGATGTACATGGCGATGATGATGACGCCGATGACCGCTGCCAGTGTGAGCAAAAAAGAAAGCGGCCGCCGTCCAGACTTCAGCCTGTCCGTCCTGTGAAATATCCAGTATTCGATTCTGGTCATCGGTACATTGATGACAAAGGCAATGCCCGCACCTAATATGAATGGGAACATGATGCCCAGCACCCCGCCAATCGCCTCGACGACTAGTCCGATATTCTTAATGCCCAGGTAAAATAAGATACAGGCAAATGCGATCAAAATAAAGGTTTTAATATTTTTTTTGTTAAACTCCAATGTGTTCTCCCCTCTTATCCCAAATGTAATTATGGAGATATTCTACCATAGGCCCGCGTATTTGACAAATGGAAAGTAGCTGTCAGATCATTATGATTTTGCACGCTTTGCGTTATAGGCAAATTGCATATTTTCTAGCTTCAAAATAGCCCTCATCTTTTTGGCCTTTATTTATTATAACCAAAGTACATGTTAAGGTAAAAAAATCTCAATCAAAAAACGTCCTCTGTCTTAATGAATCGGCAACGGACGCGGGCGGAATTATTTTATCTTTCTATATTAAACATGGAAAGTACCCAACCATATACCTCCTCTGTAGAGTAGCACTGACCATAATCTATCCAAATTGTGACAGTCGTCGTAGAAAAAGAATCCTTTTCTTCCGTCTTTATAGTATATTAGACCAGCAGACATAAAAATAATCTCATTATTCTCTGATGCACCTCAAGTGGATTCATCTCGTCTACTCATATTGGTTTGATTCAATGTGTTTAATTTGCTTTGTTGGGTAGAAACCTTATTTATTGTATTTGTTACCGTAATAGCGCCTATTCCCAACAGAAATCCTATAATAACAATTGGAAGCATTACGACAAGGTGTGGTCTTGCAAACAAGACAATCAGTGATACCATAGCTGTTATCGTAGATAGCAAAAATACATTCACAGATCTCCGATACAATCGCTGTAACTCTTTTGCCTTCTTTTTGTCATTAAAGTGCTCCCATATATACAGACATATCCACAATACAGCAACACCCCATGCGCAAATAAGATAAAACGATAACCACTTCAAAATTTCTGTCATCGTATGCGTCGAATGAAAAAAAGTATGACCGGCACATGTGAAAAGTACGATGATCGTAATTGTTAAGATTATCTTCCATCTTTTTATATCTTTCATTGTAGTATCCTTTCCGTCAGTCAGCTCCTCATCCAGAAACAAGATACCCAGACTGTTCTCTTCTGATAAGACTGACTCACCAGAGTCAAAAGTTCGCAGCTCGTACAAGACATCCATCTGCTGGCAAGTCAGTCTGACTACACGGGATATCCTATTCCGATACCGTTCATTTCTCCACAACCAGGAAGATGCTGGATTCATCCACTTCTGTCACCTGATACCCATATCCAGAAGCCCTGCCAATCATGTCCATGTCCTCCAGCGAGTGGGTAGTTGCCCGAAATCCGTCTTTGCAGACGATCACGCCGTCTTTGGTTTCGTCCATATCGATTTCTCCCAGCAGCCCCTTTTCCGCCTGCTCCTGAAACCAAGCAACCCGCTGTTCCCAGAAGTTAGGGCTGTAGCTGCTGAAAAAGGCTTTCCCGTCTGCTGACAGCAATGCCATCACCTCTTTGACGTACTCCATCGGCTCAACCTTCATGGCGGAAAGGCCGTTCTGCAGACATAAAATCACATCAAAAGATGCCTCAAGCTGAATGTGATGTGCATCCATGACGAGCAGTTGTGCATTCTCCATCTCTTTCAGATACTCCCTGCCGAATTCCACATTCTCACGAGAGATGTCGATGCCGACTATAGATCTGCAAAGCGGAGCCAGCTCCTTCATGATGCGTCCATACCCTGCACCCAGTTCCAGGATCTGCTCTGTCCCTTGCAGATGATTTTTTACAAAGGAGATTTCCGCCTCCAAATACTGCGATACCCCGCAATACTTGCTATGATAGACTTGATAAAGCTTTTGTGCGTTCAGATTCTGGTCATAATAGTTATCCTTCATGGCAGACCTCCTGCTATCTAATATATCAATATTTTACCTTTCCTCAATAGTTTTGTCAATTTATGGCGCTACGATAAAAACAAAACGGCGCAAAGCACTGTTTCTCAGTTGCTTTGCGCCATATGACCTCGTATGCAGCTCCCTCTCTTTTTAAACTGTCATATACTGCCCACCAGTCATAATTTTACACCGATCTCCCATCTTCATCTTCATCTCAACGATGGCTTTCATTCCTGTACAGTGCAGCGGCACCACATAGTCCAGATTCATTGCCGCCAAGGCGTCTATAATCTCACTTCGTTTATTTGCGCTGACAGCATGAAGATGCATCCCTGCTGTAAAGCCCGCAATGGGATAATCCGGAAATAATTGCATAGCAAATCGCAGGGTCGGGATGATTCCTTTGTGGCTGCAGCCGGAAAAGACGTGAAGTCTCCCCTCTTCCTCAACTGCGATAAACTGTTCGTGATCCATGGGATCGGGCTCAACAGCGAGTCTGCCATCGAGAGCAGCGCCTTTGATGTTCAGCCTGCGAAAGAAGTTCTCAGTCGGGGGATATTCTTTCATAGAAGGTATATTTCCAACAACCCACACATGATCGCCAATCTGCTGCTTATGGCTGGTGAAACGGATGCGTGGCTGCAATTTCCTTCGCAAAGCATCGTCCCAAAGTATGCCGCAATTATAGTCGTCCATGACGCCATCCACCTCGCCGTATGTCGTATAAAGTGCGTCTTTGTGGACATAAATTGGAGCATCCCTATTTATGTCAGCAAAGGTCTCTGCACCGCCAGTATGGTCGAAATGCCCATGGCTGATCACCAGAGCTGACACGTCAGAAAGATCGATGCCCATGGCTTTGGCATTTTCGGCAAACATAGGCGACATGCCTGTATCCAGGAGTATTTTTTCTCCCTGGCTTTCAATCAGGATCGACAATCCCCACTCGGCGCAGCAATCCGCGCGCTCCGTCTTATTGTCAACAAGTATGCTGAAATTCATGAGTCAGATGTACCTTCTTTCTTCTATTTTTTCTGAAAATCGGTTTTCATCGCCTGGATGCGCGCAGGATCACTGAAGATCTTTGCAATCTGCAGCGCGATGATCTTTGCTCCGGTATCCAGCGCCGCATGGGCGCGGTCAGTTTTCATGGCGTCCGCAAACCCCCTGGTATGAATCGGCGTATCATGGGATGTCACCTGTAGACACGGATGGAAGGTCGGGCATACAAAGCTGACATTTCCGGAGTCAGAAGATCCGAAGATTCTGCCGGGTTCTGCGTTGATCGGTATGTCCAATTCGTCGTAGATTCCCAGCAAAGACGCCTCTCCCTCCGCATTGTGCTTCAGGTTTGCGTAGGTGGCTGCCACAGGGTATTTTTCCCAGGTGGTCTGTGTGGCGATGGACGCGCCTTCCGCGCAGTCATCAACCAGCTTCACCAGATGCTCCAGATAGTCCCGCTCCAGCGCCCTGACGTAGAATTCACAGGAGGCTTCCTCCGGAACAATATTTGGTGCTTCGCCGCCGTTACGGACTATGCCGTGAAACTGGGCGTCCTGTGTCGTATGCTGCCTCAGCATATCCACAGCATGAAACATCAGCTGTACGGCGTTCAGCGCATTCCTGCCATCCCAGGGGGCTGCCGAGGCGTGAGCCGCTTTGCCGTGAAATACGTACATATAGTTTGCCAGACCCTGCAGCACTGGCGTTACGAGATTGTAGTTGTAAAGGTGTACCATGATTGCCATATCGTAATCGTCAAAGACACCTCTGTCAATCATGGTGCATTTCGCACCATCTGTCTCCTCTATAGGCGTTCCTATGATATGAATATCTGCATCCAGTTCATCTTGCAGCTCCTTTGTGGAAAGCCCTGCCAGAAGGCTGATTGCGCAGGACAGACAATGCCCGCAGGCGTGGCCGATTGCAGGCAGCGCATCATATTCGGTCATAATGGCAATCTTGTAAGTATGATCGTTGCTGCCGCTGATCGCCCGGAAAGCCGTCTCAAGTCCTGCGTAAGGGTACTCTGTCAGGTAGCCATAGCTTTCCAACAGCTTTACAATCTTTCTTGATGTTTGGAATTCCTGTCCCGATATTTCTGGATGGTCTGCCAGATCATCGTTCAAGGCAGCCAGATTATCGTGGTTTTTGTCAATTCCGGCAAAAATATGACTCTTTAATTCTTGATAGCTCATAGATTTCTCCTTCTCCACCTCTTCGTATTATATTGAAAAAAATGGCACATTGCAAGCAATGCGCCATTTTCTTTGTAATTAACCGCCAAAGCCAGTCATTACCGAGAAGATCAGCAGCGCAGCCTGGGTCAAAACCAGGACACCGAAGACTGGAAACGCAAATTTCCACCATCTATCTAATTTGACTCCTGCAAGTCCTGACATAACGGCTGCATATGCAGTCGGCCATATGATATTGGACAGGCCGTCACCGAACTGGAAGGCAAGACATGCTGTATCTCTGCTGACGCCCAGCAGATCGGCAAGGGGTGCCATAATCGGCATAGATGTCGCCGCCTGTCCTGAACCGGATGGAATGAAAAAGTTCAGGATGGTCTGCATAATCAGCATCGCTACGCCTGTCAGCCAGGCCGGGAAATGTGCCATCGGAATCGACAGTCCATATACGACCGTGTCGATGATCGTCCCGGACTGCATCACCATCAGAATGCCACGGGCAAGGCCTACCATCAATGCAGGTACCGCTGCACTTGCGAATCCCTCCGCGATAATCTTTCCGATTTTCTGAGGTCCATAGCCCATGATGATCGCAGCGATAATTCCCATGATCAGGAACAATGTGGAAATCTCTGCAAAATACCACCCCTTGGTTTTCACACCCCAGATGAGGACGATGATCATGACCAGGAGATCAATCAGAACCAATACCTGGCGGACGCCGAATTCCTTTTGCTCTACATTGTCATCCGCCGAATGATCCTTGTCCAAAAACGTTCCATAAACTACACTCTTGGTCGGATCCTTCTTTACTTTCAGTGCATACCGCATGATCATAGCGGAACCGACAACCAGCATAATGATATGACAGACAACGCGGAATCCTGCCCCGGACATATACGGCACCTCTGCGATACCTTGCGCCACACCCATCGTGAACGGGTTCATGGCTGCCCCGGAAAATCCAATGCCTGCGCCGAAGGCTACCACGGCCAGGCCTACCACAGCATCAAAGCCCATGCCGACAAAGATGCTTGCGAAAACCGGTATAAACGGCAGCCACTCTTCAAACATGCCCACGGTTGACGAACCAAGGCCAAACAAAGCCATGAAAATCGGAATGATGATGATACTGCTGTTTCCTTTGAATATCTTCATCAGGAAGACAACCAGACCGTCAAAAGCGCCGCTTTTGATTACAAAGCTGGTACTTGCGAAGGTCAGGAAAATCAACATGGAAATATCAGCTGCATCCAGCATTCCATCGTATACCGCCTTGAACATCTGAAAGATACCTACCGGTTCCGCGTCCACCGTATGCCAGCTTCCAGCTACGGCAATCATGCGGCCGTCGGCATTCTCTATCCGGTCAAATTCTCCAGCAGGAATAATCCAAGTCAAAACCGTACAGAGTACAATGATGCCAAATAAAAGAACAAATACGTGTGGGAGTTGAAATTTTTTCTTCTCTCCCAATTTAGGGCCACTACTCATAACTTTACCTCCTTCATAATTTTTGTAATTTAATTATAGCCTAGAGACTTGCACAGATGGAAATGAGAAATTATAATACTGTTATGAACAAAAATAATAACCGAGGAGGTAAAATCCATGAACCTGGTCCAACTGCGCTATGTCCTCGAGCTAGCCGCCTGTGGTAATTTCACCCGGGCAGCGGAAAATCTATGCGTGACCCAGCCCGCCGTGTCCCATCAGCTGAAGACTTTGGAAAAGGAGCTGGGTATAACTCTGTTTCAGCGGGACACCCATGCACTTTCCCTTACTGACGAAGGGGAAGAATTTTGCCGATGTGCGGAAAAAGTCATGGCAGCAATGGGTGAGTTAGAGGAGACTTTCGGCATAAAAAATACAGCCACTGGCCGACTGCGGCTGGGACTGTATATGTTTCACCAAGTTGGCAATCTCAACAAAATCGTCGTAGACTTTATCTCAAAATATAATGTCAGAGTCAACACCTTCAGTGTAGAAACCTCCGACGCTTACAGGATGCTGGAGGACGGCCGGCTGGACTTTGCCGTTGTCAACTGCTGGGACGGCGAAATTCCACCGGAACTCACTGGCCACACCCTTGCCAGAGAAAGGTTGATGATCCTCATGTCTCAGCAGGAACCCTATGCCTCAAGGTCAAGTCTTACCCTGGAGGATATGAGCGGCATCTGCCTGCTTTTCGACCAATGGGCACCAAAGATATATGCACCCTTTATCCGTATCTGCAGGGAAAAGGGCGTTCAACTGACCACTGCCAATGTAGACCCCGATGGACCGGAGATGGAAATCGCCGCCGTGAAGGAAGGCCTTGGCGCAAGTCTGGTCAAGGAATCCACAGGTCAGTTTTACTGTGGAGATAATCTTGCACTGGTGCCTATCGAGCCGCCACTGTATATTAATACCACATTGATCTGCCGGAAAAAGGATAGGAATCACTCGCCCTATGCCTCGTTTATCAAACACGTTCTTTCCTATGTAGAAAAGGGGGAATTAAAAGTCTAGTACAAAAACGAACCTGTGGTTTTATGCGTACTGACTTTGATCATAAATAGTGATTTTCATGGCAGACCTCCTGTTCTCTAATATATCAACATTTTATCTCGCTGATAAAGTTTGTCCTCAATAAGGGCTGAGGTACCCCTACCCGGTACACGGCTGTCAAAAAAATAAAAAAATGCCCGATTTGTCCAGTTTTGCTCCTGATTCGGGCAGATTTCTCTCTTTTTCAAGAATTTCTTCAGTGCAGAATCTTTCTTAAAACACAGCTCCACGGCATTCCGCTAAAAACCCAGCAAAAAATCATATTCAACATACAAATTACATGGTAATATCGATTATATTTCCTGTGTTTTACCAATATACCCCTTCCAAATTTTGAAATCTGCCATAAATCCTAGTTTTCTTGCCTTTTCTGGCAGATCGCCCTGCTCCCACATACTCCCTTTGCACATCTCAAAAAAATCCCCCTGCAATCTGCAAGGGGGCTGATTTCAATCAGGCTATTTTACCAGTGTATAACCGGCGTCTTCGATGACGCTGGCAAAGGTATCCATGGAAATCTCTTTTTCTGCTGTGACAGAGGCAAGCCCTGAATCCAGATTTACCTCTACTGCACTCACACCCTCCATAGCGCTCAGCGCATCATTTACGTGTTTTTGGCAGTGGCCGCACATCATTCCCTGAATCATCAATTCATACTTCATTTCTTCATTCCTCCTCGGTTCTTCGGCACTTTCGCTGCGGACGATCATCTGCTCACGAGCCGCTTCCTGTGCCGGACTTCTCTTTACTTTAAATCTTTTTAAACGCAGCGCGTTGAGCACCACGCATACACTTGACAAGCTCATAGCTGCTGCACCGAACATGGGCGACAGTTTCAGTTCAAACATCGGATAGAGTACCCCTGCCGCCAGAGGAATACCGATGGTATTATAGAAGAAAGCCCAAAATAGGTTTTCTTTGATATTCTTGATTACCGACTTTGACAGTCTCACTGCAGTCACCGCGTCCAGCAGGTCGTTTCTCATCAAAACCGCATCAGCGCTTTCGATGGCTACATCTGTACCTGCACCGATGGCAATCCCTACATCAGCCTTCGCCAGGGCCGGCGCGTCGTTGATGCCGTCACCGATCATAGCCACCTTGTGACCTTCTGCCTGCAAAGCAGCGATGTGCTTTTCCTTGTCGGATGGCAGCACTTCTGCAATCACTTTTGGTATGTGCAGACGCTTTCGAAGCGCTTCTGCAGTTCTCTTATTATCTCCAGTCAACATGACCACGTCGATCTTCATATCGGCAAAGGCTTCAATTGCCTCTCTGCTGCTGGCCTTCTCTACGTCTGCCACAGCGATCACGCCGATCACCTTATCTGCGCCAGCGAAAATCAAAGGCGTTTTGCCCTGATCCGCCAGATCGTTCAAGGTCGTCTGAATTGCGGCTGTGTCAATGCCGGCTTCTCCCATCAGAGCGGCGTTACCTGCTAAATATGCTTTCCCGTCGATAGACGCTTTGATGCCGCGTCCAAAGACCGCTTCAAAGTGCTCCGCTTCCGCCGGACGTATTCCTTTGACGCCTGCGTATTCCATGACCGCCTCTGCAAGAGGATGCTCGCTGCCGGATTCCAGTCCGCTGGCGATTTCTATCAGCTGATTCTGATCTATATCAAAATTGAGCACGTCAGTAACCTTCGGTTTTCCCTCAGTGATGGTCCCTGTCTTATCCATGACCACTGTGTCCACGCTGTGGGCTGTTTCTAAGGCTTCACCGGATTTGATCAAAATGCCGTTCTCGGCTCCTTTGCCGGTTCCTACCATGATAGCGACTGGTGTTGCAAGTCCCAGAGCACATGGGCAGGAAATGACCAGTACGGAAATGCCGATAGAAAGTGCAAACTCAAAACCTGCGCCGGCGATAAGCCAGATGACTGCCGCAATGATTGCAATGCCGATAACGACAGGAACAAAAATTCCCGCGATTTTATCTGCCATTCTGGCAATTGGCGCCTTGCTGGCGCTGGCTTCGTCTACCAGTCTGATAATCTGGCTGATCGTAGTATCGTCTCCTACCTTTTCACATCTGACCTTGATAAAGCCGGTTTTGTTGATCGTGGCAGAGACCGCTTTGTCGCCGGGCTGCTTTTCTACTGGAATACTCTCGCCAGTAATAGCAGATTCGTCGATACTGGTGGTGCCGCTGATGATTTCACCGTCAGCCGCAATGCTCTCGCCCGGCCTGATGACCAAAATATCTCCCGTCACCAATTCGCCAGCCGGTATCTCCACTTCGATGCCGTTTCGTTCGACAGTTGCCGTCTTTGGCGCCAAATTCATCAGCTTCTCAATAGCCTGGCTGGTCTTCCCCTTTGATCTGGTCTCCAGGTATTTCCCCACTGTAATCAGGGTCAAAATCATGGCCGCTGATTCGAAGTAGATATCGCCTGCATATCTGTGCACTAAGTCCATATTTCCGGTCTCATATCCGGTCGTCATCCTGAAAATAGCAAAGACGCCATAGATAATCGCCGCTGCTGACCCCATGGCGATCAAGCTGTCCATATTAGGGCTTCCTCGGAACAGGCTTGGAAATCCCTTGAGGAAATATTTCTTGTTGAGCACCACGATAGGAATCAAGAAGACGACCTGCAGCAGTACCATGGTAAGGGGCTGATCCGGCATATGCTTTCCGGTCAGCATGTGTCCCATGGACACGTACATCAATGGAACCAGCAGAACCACAGACCAAATCAATCTGTGCTTCATCTGCTTCGCTTCATCAAAAGCGGCCTTCGAGGCCTCTTCCGCCTCTGCCTTTCCGGTCGTGGAAGGAGCATCACCGCTGTCCAACGATGCTCCATACCCGGCTTTTTCTACAGCTTCGATAATCTTTCCGTCATCTATTAAATTGTCGTCATATGAGACCTGCATGGTACCTGTCAGCAGATTCACGCTGACCTGATCCGTACCTTCCAATTTCGACACTGTCTTCTCCACCCTGGAGGAGCAAGCCGAACAGGTCATTCCAGTCACCTTAAATTTCTCTTTCATCTTTACCTCATCAACTTGTGAAGCGTGCCGCAAAGCTCGTCGACCATCTGGTCATTTCCCGCTTTGATGTCTTCCACTACACACGATTTAATATGCTCAGAAAGCAGGAGTTTATTAAAAGAATTTATGGCGGCGCTGATCGCTGACACCTGATTGATGATGTCGATGCAGTATCTGTCTTCTTCGACCATTTTCTTCACGCCGCGTACCTGCCCTTCGATCTTATTTAATCTCGAAATTAAATCCTTATATTCTTTTCCCTCTCTATGGGTCGTCTTCTCTGCACAAGCAGAGCATTTTTCCGTTGTCATATGATCATCTCCTTTTCCTTGATGATAATAGTATACCCCCGTAGTGTACATTTGTCAAACTAAAATATTTAGAGTTAGTTTTTTTGCTCAAACAGTCAAAAACACGCGATTTTGAAAAAAGTCCGCAACTATTGAAATTGCAAGTTTTCAGTTGTCAATACTGAACTTCTCCCTTACATACCCCTCTGTAGCCTTTGAAAACACTGGTATTTTTATTTTTTGCCAAAACAGCAAAAAAACAACAATACGGCAAAAATTTTTATTCTCCATCAAAAAACCGGCTTCTCCTGTTAGAAACCGGTCGTTTTATCACTTTTTCAGTTTTCTCATACCAATCTGTGCTTCTACATTGGTATCCCCATTCACCCTAGATGCAAAACAGTATGTTTCCTCTGCATCACGATCCTCTGGCAAAGGCGCGTCCATTTTCCCCATAAAGATCTCCACCTTACCGCCCAAAGGCGCTTCTCTCATAAATCTGAGATTGACGGAAGTCACCTCTTTGTTGATGACATCCGGTATGTAGTTCCACAGCATGTCCGGATAATGGGTATTGTTCATATGTAAATTCATATCTACATCGCTGTAGAACACCGTCTTTTCCCCAGCTTTGACGTAATCGATCGTCTTCGGCAGACGGAATCTATTAGGAACTGCAAGAGTCAAGGGCTCGTCCGTATCATAATTAGAAATGTCCACTTCTGAAGCTTTGCATAATTTCCCTGTCTTCTGGTTTGTCACCGCCCAGACGCTGTAACCTCTGGCTGCGATACGGCCCCTGCAGGTGATCTCGTAACAGCGGATAAAAGTTGCCCCCTTTTCCGGGCAGCGCCAGGTGGCCACTTCGATCTCATCATACTGATGGATTTGCTCGTAAATCTCAATGGTAATTCTGGTGATAATAAAAGATTTGCCGGCAAAGAATAAATCGTAATAAGACGGCTTCCGATCCCGCATCTGGTGGTTTGCCGTTTCCTGCATATATCTGAGGACGAGAGACGGCTTCATATTATTATTGACGTCAACATCGTGACTGGTCACTTTGTACTTTTCTGTGTATCTCATCTTACCCTTCTTTCTTTTTTTCTTTTCATATGGTAATATTGTACCATATGCACTAAGCATCGCTAAGTGCACTGGGCACCTGTCATACCTCGGCTCTGTAATCGCTTTCGCTGGCCAGTCACCGGGTATGAACATTGTAACATAAAACTTCAAACATTTGAATAAATATCATAGGGGTATCAAAATGAAAATGAAAAAGAAAATTTTAATTCCTGCCATCATCTTGGCATTTTTGCTCGTTGCCTTTGGCTCCATGTCCTGGTTTATCGGCGAACAAGTCTTTATTTCGTCCACCCAGCTGGTGACCAACGAGGAGACCTCCGGGGTCAAGGAAAGTTTCTGGAAAACCTTCGGCATCGATTACGACAAGTTCAAATCCACATACAAAATAGAAGGCATTTCGGTTCCCTCCTCTGAAGGAGACCATGACATTCCCGGCGACTATATCTATGCCAAAGGCGCGGATACCAAGGACCGTGACACCGTCATTTTGATTCACGGACTTGGCGGCAACAGGTACAGCAACTATCCGGTAGCGGCATACTTTTTGGAAAAGGGATATAACGTCATCACCTACGACCAGAGGAGTTCTGGCGAGAACGAGGCCAAATACACTACCTTCGGTTATCTGGAAAGTGACGACGCCAAAGATCTGGTATACTACGCCTCTAATCTGACTAAGGGCAAAGCCATCGGCCTATGGGGAACCTCCTTTGGCGGCGCGACAGCAGGTCATGCCATTTCTGATAAGACAATCGCGGCAAAGGTGAAGTTCGCCGTTCTCGACTGCCCGGTCAGCAGCATGAAAGACATGGTGGCAGCGGAGATTGATAAGATGGATATTCCGCTTCCTACGGAATACATGACCTGGTGCGGCAGCGTGGTCAACAAGTTCAAACTGGGTTTCTCCTATGGAGACGCCGATGTACCGGCTGCCGTGGCTGACACCGACGTACCTGTCCTCGTCATCAACAGCAAAGCGGACCAGCTGACGCCATACTACATGGGCAGGGACATCTACGAAGCCATCGATTCAAAGGATAAGAAGATTCTCTCCGTCAAGGACAGCGACCACGCACAGGTCTGGCTGAATCACAGGGAGCTCTATCGAAAAACCATGGACGAATTCATCAGCCAATATTGATTCTCGACCGGACAAAAAATGTCCGGTCTTTTTTCAACATCATTTCTGTTAATGATATCTGCAGGAGAGAATCATGACGGCTCCATCATCAATTTTATAAACCAATCGGTTTTGTTTATCGAGGCGTCGGCTCCAAAATCCACTCAGATTTCCTGTGAGAGGTTCTGGTTTGCCAATTCCTCTGTTTCCATTGCGAGAAATATCCTTAAATAATTGATTTATTTTTTTCAGAGTTTTTCGGTCCTCCGTTTGCCAGTAAACAGAGTCCAGCCAGGCATAATTAGCCTTGTTTCCCATCAAATGCATGTTTTCAAGCATATTATGATAGGCTTCTTCTGATATCATGACGACATTCTTATTATCACGAACCTGCGAATAGTTCGTTGCAATCATAATACGATCCTACTTTTTATATTTATTTCCATTATATTGTACGTCAATTCGAAAGCAGTCAAATCCAAAAGCGGCTAAATCCTTCTCCTGGATTGTAGCCGCCGCAATTTATTTTCTTTTCAATTCTATCCTACAATCTTATAGTATTCTCTCGCCGTTACCGCATAGACGATAGCGTAGATGACGGCAAATACCACGAAGGTTCCTATGGTACAGATCGCAAACAGCGATACGTTGTACATCATGAATACCTGCAGCAGGCGCGTAATCATCTTGAAAGCAGCCAGTATATGGATGCCGGCCATGATCAGCGGTATGAAGAACACCATCAGAACCTGTTTCCTTATGGTCTTCTTTACCTCGCTCTTGCTCATACCTACCTTCTGCATGATCTCGAATTTGTCCTTGTCGTAATAGCCTTCCGAAATCTGCTTATAGTAAATGATCAACGCCGCCGCAAAGGTGAACACGATGCCCAGGAAGATGCCCAGGAACAGGAAACCTCCTACCAGTCCCGTAAAATCTTTGCTGCCCTCCTGCTTGCTGTCGATGCGCATCATTTCAAATGGGAACCGCAAGTCGTATACCTCGTTCTGCATTTTTTGATAGCAGGCCAGTTTTTCCTCATCCGTTCCGTCCATATCCAAAACGAACTCTGTATTGATCTGGCTGCCGTTGCCACCGTAGGCTTTTGCCTGCATGTCGTTGATCTGGTTCAGTACCTGGTCGTCTGCCACCACCAGGTAGTAAGCCTCGGTCATATAGATCGCCAGATCCTCCATAACGAACTTATCTAATCGCTCCTTCACATGGAACTTCATATGGTTGATGGAAAAATCCTCGGCCAGCTCATTGCCGTAAGAGTATACTGCCACCTGATCTTTTTCCAAGGCGATCTTCTCACCCGAAATTCTTTCATATTCATCAGCCGTCAAGATTGCCAGGTTTGCCACTTGATCCACAGACTCGACCTTTTCAATACCACCGTCGACTTTGAAGCCGCCGTCCTTCTTCTCAGTAGAAAATATCAGCGCCTCACTGTCGTAATACTTCACAATCTTGCGCCCCTCTTCCCTGCACACCTTTTTCATGGTATCTCCTACCAACTGGCGATCCGCACCAGTGATCCGCTCCCCATCATGCGGAGTCACGGAAACGACGACGTCTCCTGCATAACGTCCGTCCAATACGTCATTCATACCCGCATAGAGGCTGACCGTCCCGGATACCATGACGAGAACCATGGTGGACAGGATGCAGATGTTGGCAAGTCCCACTGCATTCTGTTTCATCCTGTAAATCAGGCCGGACACTGCCGTGAAGTTCCCTGGTTTATAATAGAACTTGCGGTTTTTCTTCAGGGTCTTCAAAATCGCCACGCTGCCTGCCGTAAAGAGACAGTAGGTTCCCACGATGACCAGAACTACCGCTACGAAAAACAGCATGATTGCCGTCAGCGGAGACTCTGTGGTGATGGCAATGTAGTAGCCGATGCCCAGGCAGATGATGCCGATGATGGCGAGAAGCCATTTTGTCCTCGGCTCTTTTTCGCCCACATTGCCGCCGTAGAGCAGTTCAATCGGTTTTGCCAGATGAATACTCATCAAATTGGCGATCATGGTCAATACGAACAAAACGCCGAAGAGCGCCAACGTGATGATCACGGCGAACCAAGAAATTTCAATTCCAAAAGGTGGTTCTACCCCAAAGACCCAGCTGAGAAACAGGTGGACCAGTTTGCTGAACAGAATGCCGCACAGCAGGCCGAGAATGATGGACGACAGCGAGATAACCACATTTTCGATAATCAAAATCTTGCCGATGTGCTTCTTCTCCATACCCAAGATGTTGTAGAGGCCGATTTCCTTCTTCCGCCTCTTCAGCAGAAAACTGTTGGTATAGAACAGGAAGATGAAGGCGAAGATGCCCATGACGACGACGCCGAAACTCATGATCATGGCAAGCGCCGCGGACATCTCTTCAATCCCCTCGCTGATGGCAAGGAATGCGATAATGTAAAACATGCCGATAATGCCGATGGAAGCTAAAAAGTATGGCAGATAGAACTTCCGGTTATTTTTGATGTTATTGACTGCCAGCTTCAGTGAAAATGATTTACCCACGATTTCCACCACCTGTCTGCAAAACTGTCAGTGTGTCAGAAATCTTGGCGAACATCTCCTCATCTGACATGTTCGCTTTGTAGATCTGATGGAACACCTCTCCGTCTTTGATAAACAGCACTCGCTTTGCGTGGCTTGCCGCCTTTGTGCTGTGGGTAACCATCAAAATCGTCTGCCCTTCCTCGTTGATCTCCCCAAAGAGCCTGAGCAGTCCGTCCGCTGCATTGGAATCCAGCGCCCCTGTAGGCTCATCGGCCAGAATCAGCTGCGGACTTGTAATCAGCGCCCTGGCTACTGCCGTTCTCTGTTTCTGTCCCCCCGAAACCTCATAAGGATATTTCTTCAAAATATCCCCGATACCCAGCTTTGCAGCGATCGGTTTGAGCCGTTTCGCCATCTCCTTGTATTGCTTTCCAGCCAGGACGAGAGGAAGGAAGATGTTGTCCTGGATGGAAAAGGTGTCAAGAAGATTAAAGTCCTGGAATACAAATCCCAGATTGTCCCGCCTGAACGCTGAGATCTCTTTCTCTCTGATCTGGACGATGTTCTGTCCGTTGAGGAATACCTCCCCGCTGGTCGGCTTATCCAGCGCGGCCAAAATGTTGAGCAGCGTCGTCTTACCGGAGCCGGACTCACCCATGATGGCCACGTATTCGCCCTCTTCTACCGAAAAGCTGACGTTGGACAGCGCCTGCACCTGATTTCCCCCGAAGCGGGTGGTATAAATTTTCTTTAAGTTCTTTACATCTAAGATTGTCATTTATTTGAACCCCTTTCTTTACCTTATGTGCTTATTCTAACAAAAAAGGGAACGTAAATCCTATACATTCCCTTACAATCTGCTATTGGAATCTTACAATTTCGTAAGACTTATTCGTAAACACTCATCTCGTGATAATTTAATCCTAATTTTACCTTGGTTCCTTTGCCAACCTCTGACTCTATGGACATGGTATGTCCCAGCTTGTTCATCACCTGACGGCACAGATAGAGGCCGATTCCTGTGGACTTCTTGTCCTTGCGTCCATTATAGCCTGTGTATCCCTTGTCAAAGACTCGCGGCAGATCCTCGCTCTGTATGCCGATTCCTGTGTCTTCAATGACCAGAGTATTGGGCAGATTCTCATCCAAATAGATGGAGATTTTCCCCGAATAAGTATATTTGAGAGCGTTAGAGAGAATCTGTTCGATGACGAAGCTGAGCCACTTCTCGTCGGAGATGACCACGGCATCCGTCTGTCGATATTCCAAAGAGATTTTTTTCTTAATAAAGGTGGTGGAATACTTTTTGACTGCCTCTCTGACAATATCGTCCAGAGGCTGTTTTCTGATGACAAAATCCGTGCTGTCGCTGCCCAGCCGCAGATATTGCAGCACCATCTCCACATATTGTTCGATTTTGAACAGTTCCATGGTCAGTTCGTCCTTGGACTGGCAGCTATTTTCACTCTGCAGCAGAAGACGCATTGCCGCGATAGGCGTTTTGATCTGATGTGCCCAAAGGGTATAGTAGTCGATCATATCGGACATGCTGCTGTCGTTTTTGGAGATGGCTTCCGCCGTCTTCTTATAAAGCTGCTGGATGATTTCCTGATACTGTTCCTCGATGCCATTTGCAGCCTTGGGCATCTGCTCCGGTCCGTACTGAATGCGCGCCTTGATATCCATCAGATACTCCGCCTTCTGTTTATAGCGGAAATAACTGTAAGCCATGAAGACGACGGCAAAGAAGAGGCACAGCGCCATGGCGTACAGGCAGGCGTCTATGGGCATATCGTATAGGTAGGCAATCAGGCAGAAGATTCCCAGATACAGCAGAAACAGCAAGATGTACTTATTTTTACTCTTAATATATTTTCCCAGCATATCACTCCACCAGATATCCCATGCCTTTCTTCGTCTTGATAAAGTCTGACAATCCGCTGGCCTCCAGCTTTTTCCGCAGTCTGGCCACGTTGACAGTCAAAGTGTTTTCGTCTACAAAGCTGTCTGTCTCCCACAGCTTGACCATGATGTCGTCCCTGCTGACCACCTGTCCCTTGTTCTCCAGAAGAAGCTGGAGGATTTTGAACTCGTTTTTGGTCAGGTCGATTTTTTCTCCCTCATAGGTCAGCGTCGCGTCACCGGTGTTCAGCATGGCGCCTCTGTGCTCCAGCACACTGCTGCTGGTACCGAAGTCATAGGTCCTGCGCAGCATGGCCTGCACCTTTGCCGTAAGTACAGTCAAATCGAAGGGCTTTGCGATGAAATCATCTCCGCCCATGTTCATCGCCATGACGATGTTCATGTTGTCCGAGGCCGAAGAGATAAAGATAATCGGCACCTTTGACACGGCTCTGATCTGCGTGCACCAGTGGTAGCCGTTGAAAAACGGCAGTCCGATATCCAGCAGCACCAGATCCGGCGAAAAGGCGGCAAACTCCGCCATCACTTCTTTGAAGTCTTCTACACACCTGGCTTCACAATTCCAAGTCGCGATGTGATTCTTTATGGCATTTGCGATGACCATATCGTCCTCTACTATCAAAATCTTATGCATCACTAAGCCCCCTCTTCAGCGTCTCTCATATGCAGACTCTATCTCTTTGATTCTCCTGTTTAATTCTCGGTTGACCGGCACATCGATGCCGTGTTTCGCCGCCTTTTCCAAAACTGTTCCAGAAAACAGATCCACCTCGGAATACCGCTTTGCCAGTCCGTCCTGTCTCATGGACGGCATTCCATCTGGGTCCAGGGTATCTGCGAGAGCCATATATCCTTCCAAATCTTCTTCCCCCAAATGCACGCCCTCGGCACGGGCGACGGCAATTACTTCCCGCATGGCCGCTTTCGCACGCTCCCTGCCAGTTCCTTCCTCCTGTATGGTCCGATAAGAACCTTCCTCCACCATGATCACCTGGTTGCAGCCCACGTTCAGCATCCACTTGCTCCACATTCTTTTCTTGATGTCCTCTTCTTCGGTGTACGGCAGAGACATCCGATCAAAAAATTCCATGACTCTCTGCAGATTTTCTTTTTTCTGCGGATCTGCATCTGGCACGCCGATGCGAAGTTCCCCCATGTTGGAGAATTTAAGCCTGTTGCCGATTTTGGTGGCATCCATGCCCTGGGCGACGGTATAGATCAGATGCTGCTCTCCGAAAAACTCCGCCAGAATTTCCTCGCTGGAAATGCCGTTGAGCAGGGACAAGATCACCGTATCTTCTGCCACAGACTTTTCCGCCAGTCTGGCGGATTCCCGCAAAGCAGTCCCCTTGACCGCGAAAATCAGCAAATCCGTCGGTTCCTGCCTGCCGCCCTCTATCATATCAAAACTGCACTTTTCTCCGTTGCAATATACGCCTTCTTTTTCAAAGCGGGCAACCCGTTCCGCGTCAGCCACAAAGGTCACATGATCCTTTCCCATTTTCTTCACAAAAAAATCCCCATATAATATACCAAGGGCGCCCATACCTACAATCGTCACATTTTCAATTCTCTTCATACCCTATTGTCCCTCTTTCTGCATGATAATATTATCATATAGTCATTTTTTATCCCTGTCAAGGCATGCCGGCTGCAAAAGATTGGCAAAAGAAAAGAGGGCCTTGGCCCTCTTCCGTTTCCTATCATTCTTCCAAATCTCTGACTCTTGATTCTGTAAATATCATGACGGCTGAAATATTGCCGTATTTGTTAAACAAAATATACGCATTATTTCCATATTCAAGGTTGTCCTTTATTTTCTTGTACGTCGTCTTCGCAAATTGAATATTCTTGTTGATCTCTTTGTTTTCACTGTCCACAGTGATTTTCACCGTTTCGCTGTAGAATTTTACATTCTTGGCAAGTTTGTATTCTTTGATAAAGCCTTCAAATTTTTCCGGCTCGTCCGCATTATAGTTGATCGGCGCAAGCCTCATGCTGTTCTTCTTCATGGACAGAATCGTATTGGAGGAAGTGAAGCTGGACGGTTCCAAACCATCCAGGTTAGCCAGACTGGCGTTGTTGTTGTCGTAGCTCTGCTCCAAAACAATGATGCTCTGTACCTTGCCGGTGGTCGTCAGCCACATGCGGATTGAAAGATCCCCTTCTTCTGTCTTCTTCTGCAGATCTTCTATGGAATACTGCTTATAACTGACTTTTGTCGTCTCGTCGCCTTTTTCGTCAACCGTTGTATCGATCTTCTGCAGAAAAACATCTACATCGTCCAAATAAAGGTATGTATCGTTACCAGCGTTGCAGATTAAATTGTGATCCTCTACCCCGGAGCATGTCGCTTCCACATCATAACTGTCAGGATCCAGACCGCCAAGCAAGTCCTCGCCTGAGCCGTTCTGGCTCCACAAATAAATCCCCCCTGCAACGACGACTAAAATCATCACATAAACAATCGTTCTCACATTCTTCTTCATAGCATAACCTCTTCCCTTTTTTAGTAATACACCTCTTTTATCTTTCTATTGCTTATATAATACTATCCATTTGTCCCCTATTGCAACCCCCAAATTGACCTTTTTCGACTTTATTCGCCAGATAGATGAATGACGGCTACTTCCGGCCGATTGAGAAAACGAATCGGAAATGGAAAATTGCCCAATCCGCTGGAAACAAAGAGTTTCTTGTCTCCCATTTCGTACAATCCTTTGACGTATTTCCCCTCTCCGTCTAATAGTTCAGGAAACCAGACACCGCCATTGTTAAATCCGCCCACAAAGGGCAGACGTACCTGACCGCCGTGGCTGTCTCCGCATAGAGAAAGGTCTATGCCGAAATCTGCAAAGGCTTCAAAGTTAGGAATGTGCGCAGCCAAAATGTTAAAAATCCCTTCGTCCAAGGTGAATTCGTTGGCTAAGTCAAAGGTGCTGCTGTAATACACATTGCTGATTCCGTATAAACGAACCGTTGTCCGGCCGACGGTGATATCCTTGCTTTCGTAGTCCAGCACTTCCACGCCGGCAGCCGTCAGTTGCTTATCGAACGTTTCGTTGTTATCATGTTCTCCATTGACAAAATACACGGGACAAAATTTGGCCAAATCCGTCATCAGATTGATCGCAGTCTGCTTTCCTTTTTCATCTCCTGAGGAATACATGTCGCCAGTAATGACGATAAAATCGGGTTTGGCATCCTTTACCCGTTCAATGAGCCGGCTATTACCTTGACCAAAGGAAGAACCGTGCAGATCTGTCAGCTGCACGATGGTAAGATCGTCTTTCAGCTTACTGCTTTCAACTGTCACCTCTGTGGTTTTTAATGTAAAAGTTCCTGC
>ERZ791934.1449-NODE-1449-length-22348-cov-3.723680_pt1 | contig 22348 bp, 19 predicted proteins | sample MGYA00510125_ERZ791934 | MGnify/ENA primary metagenome ERZ791934 (study PRJEB30046, sample SAMN00993240) | human gut metagenome | study: EMG produced TPA metagenomics assembly of the A metagenome-wide association study of gut microbiota in type 2...
ACGCCCACGATGTTGCCCGTACCCACACGGGAGGCGGTGGAGATCATCAGCGCACCGAAGGAGGACACGTTCCCCGCGGTCTTGGGTTTTTCCTTGACCACTCGGAAGGACTCCCCCAGCAGGCGGATCTGGATGAACCGGCTGCGGAAGGTGAAGAAGAGGCCGGCGGCCAGCAGAAACAGCGGCACGATATACGGCTTTTACAGCACGCCGCCGATGGCAGGGACAACAGCATCGATGTTGTCAAATGCTTGGTTCATTGGAATCACTCTCTCTTTTCTCTTTTTTGTGTTGGGGCTGCAAGATGCGTTCACATTTTACAGGAGCCCCGAGATAATTGCAAGACAAATCGCCAATTCGCCTGAAAAAAGCCAAAAAATGAAGGCGGCGCTGCAAGAAACAGCGCCGCCTTTCGAGTGCTCGGGCGATCTTCCGTCCGTCGCCAGAGGATCAGGCATCCTTGGCGTGGCTGAACATAGCCGCGGCACGCTCTTCCTTGGGGATGCGGTTGCGCTGGATGGCGGAAGCCAGGAAGAGGATGATGCCGATGACCATCCAGCCCACAAACATCAGGCTGGCAGTCTTGCCCATGTAGACAGGGTTGTTCGGCACAAAGAGCAGGATGAAGACCACCGTGGTCACAATGGCAGAGAAGATGCCCATGGCGATGCCGCCGGGGATCTTGTAGGGCCGCTCCAGGTTGGGCTCGGTCTTACGCAGACGGATCAGGGAGTAGGAGGTGATGGTCCAGGACAGCACGAAGGCGGCTGCGGAGAAGGAGGTGATGTCCTCGATCAGGCCGGCGCCCAGGAAGGGGCCGATGAGGGAGAGCACCAGGCAGACCACCAGGCCGGGCACCGGGATGCCGTTCTTGTTCTGCTTGGCAAAGACCTTGGGCACCAGGCAGCCCCGGCCCATGCCCATGAGCAGGCTGGCGGAGGCCATGAAGAAGCCGTTCCAGGTGGTGAACAGGCCGGCGATGGCGCCGATGGTGATCAGCCAGTAGAGGAACGTGCCCACCGCGTTGGGATACAGGCTCAGGAACATGGTGGAGGCGGAGGGGTTCTCCATGTGGGCGAACTGCTGCCAGGGCCAGCCATAGCCGAAGCAGATCAGCAGGATGGCATAGAATACGCAGGCCAGGGAGACGGACAGCACCACGGTCTTGCCCACGTTGGTGATGTCGCCGCCGGCATCCTCCACGCCCTGGGGGATGGTCTCAAAACCGGCCAGGAAGAAGGGAGCAGAGGCCAGGATGGCCATGATGCCGCCGAACATGCTCTTGTGGGAGACCTCCTTGAGGCCCTCGCCGTAGATGGTGGGATCGCTCACGTCATAGATGGGCTGCCAGTTCTCGGCGCTGCCGCCGATCAGGCAGGCCACCGCGCCAACGATGGCGGCACCCACCAGCACGAAGCACAGGATCTTCTGCACCATGGCGGCCGCAGCCAGGCCCCGCATGTTCAGGGCGAACAGGAGCAGGGAGCAGATGGTGCCGATGATGATGGTCACCAGGTAGACATCCGTGTTGGCGATGTTGTACAGGGGATCGCCGGACTTGATGTTGGGGACCAGATACCCCAGCACGTCGGTGATCTGAATGGCCTCCCAGGGGATGATGGACACGAAGGCGCCAAAGGCAGCCCAGCCGGAGATGAAGGAGATCTTCTCGTTAAATGCCCGGTAGGCAAAGGCCATGCCGCCGCCGGCCACGGGGAGCATGGGGACCAGTTCGCAGTAGCACAGGGCAATGGGGATCATCATGACCAGCGCCACAATGTAGCCGATGGCAGCGGGGACGGGGCCGCCGCAGCTGGTCATCCAGCCGTTGATGGCCACAGCCCAGCCCACGCCGACGATGGCGCCAAAGCCGATGCAGAAAAAGTCTACTGCACTGACGCCCTTCTTTTCTGTCTGATTGCTCATACAGTCAGTACCTCTTTTCTCAACATTCTTTGTTCTCTCCCGCGGTTTCCCCTCGAAAAACCAGGCTCATTCGCAGGAAATGCGTCATAATCTTTCCGGAACGGGTCTACCCTCCTTTGCCTTTGGGACTGTTTCACGAAAAATAAAATAAAAAAAACGACGTGAATCGAGTTCTTATTATAGAAAATGTCGAGAAAAATGTAAAATAAAGAACCTTTATGTCGCACAAGAAATTCTCTTGCACGACGGTTTTCCTGCATAATTTTGCCAAATTGGGAAACAAAAAGCAGCCGTTTCATACGGCTGCTTTTTGTGTGTAAAATGTTTTCGGGAAAGTCGGCCCGGGCAGGAGGGAAAACGAGGAGATTTCCTTCCGCCCAAAAGGAATCTCAAGCCACCTGCCTGGAAGAAAAGAGAGGGCGAGCAGGGGTCAGCCCGGGTCGGTATGGCGGTCAGCGCCGCGGTCTGGAGGTCAGACCCACGTTAGTATACCCGCAAGAAGGGCCTTTGTAAAATTGAGACCCCTTATCCCCATATAAAATTTTTCTGCTTGTGCTCTGCGTCTCTTTGTGCTATAATAGTGCGCCGTATAGACTGCTTATCCAAGAAACACATCGAGCAAAAGGAGGGATGAGCAAATGGGCAAATACGCACCTGTCATCAAGGCCGCGGAATGCGGCAGCATGACCCGCGCGGCCCAGGCAATGGGCTATACACAACCAAGCCTTGGATACATCATCAACAACATCGAAAATGAGCTGGGCGTGAAAATCTTTTACCGGGACCAACGCGGCGTCACCCCCACCGAAACGGGGGAGAGCCTGCTGGAGATCATGCGCCAGATCGAGGCCCTGGAAAACCGTCTCCTGGACGCCGCCCGGGTGAGCAAGCTGGAGCTGCTGCGGGTGGGAATCTTCTCCAGTGTGGCCTCCCAGTGGATGCCGGAGATTCTGGAGGCCTTCTACCAGGCCTATCCCGAAGCCGTAGTAAAGTTGGAGACTGCCCCCTATTACCTCACCGGGGAGCTGGGGGTGAAGGAGCACAAGCTGGACTGCTCCTTCTTCGCCGGCCGCTGCCCCTCCGGCCTGGAGAGCATGCCCCTGTATGAGGACCCCTACTACCTGGTCACCGCCGCTGGAAGCGACTTGGCCCACTGCCGGGAGGTCTCTGTGTGGGACGTGGTGGGCCGTTACCCCTTCATCCCCACCAACGAGAGCACCGACGCCGGCAGCGCCATTCACGAGATCTACCAGCTCTTCGCCCAGTCCAGCCGTCTGGATTTCCAGCCCCAGGAGAACCAAATGGCCATCGGCCTGGTGGAGAAAGGCCTGGGCCTGACCATCCTGCCCGGCCTGACCCTGCTGGACCTGGTGCCCAACCGGGCCGTGAAAGTCATTCCCCTCAAGGAGCATCTCACCCGGACGGTCAGCCTGCTCCTGCCTCGGGAATCCGACCGCTCCCATCTGACCAACGTCTTTCTCCGCCTGACCCAGCAGCAGGTGGAAAAATGGAAAACCACCCAGAAACCTTATCGCCTTTGAACGCTTCGTTCAAAGGTTTTTTTGCCCTTGGGGTGACAGAATTATCCAGGTATGGAAATTCCTTTTCCGCCCTATTCGGCACGTACTTCCAGACTGGCCAAAAACTGGTTCTCTTTCCCCCGTCTTTTCCGGAGGAAAGAGAACCAGTTTTCTCCTTTTCTGGGTGCTTCCCAGTCTCGACTTCACCAGTTTTTGACAGGTATTCGTTACTATATAATGTATCTCCGCCCGCGGCGTTACGTCAGGGGGCACTGCCGTCCGGTGTGGTCGATGGTGTAGTCGGTGCCGCACTCCCCCTGAAGAATGAGCTGGCTGATGGGTACAATATCGTATCCCTCCTGGAGCAGGTACTCCAAGATCCCCGGCAGGGCCTCCGGCGTGTGCAGGGCGGCGTTGTGGAAGAGGACAATGGATCCCGGCCCCACCTTTTCCGTCACCCGCTGGGTGATGGTGGCCGCGTCATAGTCCTTCCAGTCCAGGCTGTCCACGTCCCATTGGATGGGCTCAATGCCCATGGCCCGGACGGTGGTGATCACGTGGTCGTCATACTCCCCGAAGGGGGGCCGAAAGAGGGTGGGTCGCACGCCTGTGATGGCCTCGATCTTGTCGTTGCAGGCGTTGATGTCCGCGATAATCTCGTCGGCGGAGAGGGTGTTGAAGTGGGCGTGGTCGTTGGAGTGGCTCATGACCTCATGGCCGGCCTCGGCCAGCGCCTTGACCGACTCGGGATATTTCTCCGCCCACTCCCCCACCACAAAGAAGGTGACCTTCACATCGTATCGGTCAAAGATGTCGATGAGGGTCTGGGTGTCCTCATTCCCCCAGGGTGATGCTATTTTGCGGACGTTGGGGCACAAGGGGTTTGCGTCGCAGCCCATTGGATGGCACGCCGTTTGTCTACGGCCAAGACCGGAGGCGCATTGAAACGCTGGATCGGTCTAAATGCAGAATACTGCATACAACGGAACCGACTTTAACTTGTCCTCCATACCGAAATTTTTCCCCGACAGCCTGATGGCATAATCTGGCTGATATGATTTTCGGAAAGCGTTCAGACTCTTTGCCTGGGTATGTTCTGCGGCCTTGACTTCGATGGGGATAACCGCCCCGTTCAGCTGAGCCAGAAAATCCACCTCATGGCTGTGGTCACCAGCCCAGTAGTAGCATCTGTGTCCGTTGGCTACCAGTTGATTGCAAACGTAATTCTCTGTCATGCCACCTTTGAAATCATCCAGATCGCGGGAGGGATACAGGATATCCTCCGGGATGATTTCTTTCTTTGCACACAGCAACCCCACGTCAGACACATAGGTCTTAAAGGCGTCAATATCCCGATAATTCTCTAGTGGCTTCTTGGCCTGTTCCACCCGATAAACCCGGGTCACAATGCCGGAGAGGATAAGCCACTCAATCGCATTCTCAAACTCAGACGCCCGCCCGCCTTTTTTTACCAGTTTGTACTGAAACCGTGTGTTCTTTTTGGAGAGCTGCACGGTAATATTGTCATAGACCAGCCGCGTCTTTTTGATCTCATTCTCCTTGTTGTACTTGCTCATGTCGTTGAGATAGGCACTCAGGATGGTTTCCTGGATATGCCGGATCAAAATGTAGTCGTGGGTCTCTATAAATTTGCTGACGCAATCGGGCATCCCACCAACCACCTGATACTGGCGATAGTACTCCATCGCTGCGCTGTGGAGGGCAGCAGGCATGGGGGCATCGGTAGCAAAGCATGTTTTGATTTGTTCTACCAGATCTGCTTCCCCACAAGCCAGCAAGAATTCCTCCATGTCCATGGGGTAGAGGGTCTTGATGTCCACCTTGCCCACAGGAAAGGAAAACTGCTGGCGGTTGACTGCCACACCTAATAGACTGCCACAGGCAATCACATGGTACTCCGGAGCCTGTTCACAGAAGTATTTTAAGGAGGTCAACGCCCGCTCGCATAGCTGTACCTCGTCAAAGATCACCAGTGTCTTTTCGCGGATGATGGTCTGTCCGGCCATGCGGGAGAGCAGAGGAATGAGATACGCGGGATCGATATTTTCTTCAAAGGTTTGGATCAGGCTGGGATTTGTCTCAAAATTGAAATAAGCCACATTTTCATACTGTTTTTTGCCAAATTCCAGCAGAATATAGGTCTTGCCTACCTGTCTTGCTCCTTGCAGGATCAAGGGCTTACGGTAAGGGTTATCTTTCCAGTCCAGAAGGTATTTTGTTACCTTGCGCTCCATAGGCTCACCCCCAGTGTAAATTACGAAACCAGCATAGCAGATTTTAGTGCGAAATTCAACCGAATTTTCACATCAAATGAAAATAGCACGAAGAGAAATCGAGCTTAACATCACCCGTCCGGGGCGGTTAGAATACCAAGTTCATCGGAAAACAGGTATGTGATCTCAATATGCCCATCCTCGAATATCAAGATATCTTTCACCGTCTCGGCCACCGTTGTCCGGTCTAATTGGGTGAGTTTCCCATGCTTCAGCAATGCGGTGATCCAGGGCCGTTCCAAGACATTCTCCGGGTGCTCCTGTTCCAGTTGGGTCAGCTGGCTTGACAAGGCTGTTTCTTGGCGGGCATAATCCTCCCGATAGCTAAGGTACTCTTCCTTAGTAAGCAGCTCTGAACGATAATCCTCATAAGCGCACTTCTTCAGGCGATGCACCCGGTCTAAGCTGCTCTGTACGCGTTCTCGTTCCGCTTGCAGATTGCGTAGCTTCTTTTTAGGTACGGCCTGCTCCACCAAGGTTTTCAAATCCCCTACGACTTGGATGATTTTGTTCAGGTCGTCCAAAACGATTTGCTCCAATTCCCGATGGGAAATTCCATGGCGGGTGCAAATATTGGAGCCGTAGCGCTTATATGACCCACAGCAGTAGTACACACCGCCCGGGTGGTTGGTTTTGCTCATGGCCCGTCCACAATCTCCGCAGTGCAAGAAGCCAGCGAAGGGACTGATATTCTTCTCAAAGGAAGTGGTACGGGTGTCCTTTGTCAAAAGCGCTTGGACCCGGTTCCACTGCGGACGGGAGATGATCGCCTCGTGGGTTCCCTCCACCACGGTCCACTGGCTGCGGTCCAGCTGTTTGGCCCTTCCGTGCATTGTCTGCCGGGGTGCGCGGCCCTGTTCCATATTCCCGATGTACATCTGGTTTTTCAGCATTCGGTGGATGGTGGCATAGGTCCAATAGGTAGTTTTCCCCAGTTTTTGGCCGTTGTGGTAGTGCTCCCCGTTCAGTTTTTTGTACTCGCTGGGACAGGGAATGCCCTCTGCGTTCAACAGCTTGGCAATTTTAATTTTGCCATTCCCCTGTTCGTACAAGTCAAACACGCGCTGAACGACGGCGGCGGCGCAGGGGTCGATCTGCAGCTTGTTGCGGTTCTCCGGGTCCTTTCGATACCCGTAGGAGGCAAAGGCCCCGATGAACTGTCCCTGCTGTTGCTTTGACTGTATCGCACCTCTGACTTTGCGGGAAATGTCCCGGGCATACTGTTCGTTGAACACATTTTTGAGGGGCAACAGCATATCATAGGGGCCTCTTTCGCTATCGATGTGATCGTTGACCGCCAGGAAGCGAAGCCCATGTGCCGGGAACCACCGCTCCAGGTATTGCCCGACGCTGATGTAGTCTCTCCCAAATCGAGAGAGGTCTTTTACGATGATGCAGTTTACTTTCCCGGCTTCGATATCGGAAATCATCCGCTGAAAATCCGGGCGTTGAAAGTTTGTCCCAGTGAAGCCGTCGTCGCTATAATGGCCGATCACCTGCAGATCAGGCTGCTGTGCGGCGAAGTTCTCAAGGAGCATCCGCTGGTTCGCAATGCTGTCGCTCTCAGGCTTGTCCCCGTCCTCACGGGACAAGCGGGTATAAAGAGCGGCACGCCAAACGGTATGAGACAGGTGTGAGGCTGGTATGTTTCGCTTTGTCCGGGCCATGAGGCGAGCCCTCCTTTCGTCTGCGTTTTTGAATGTACGTTATGTGCCACAATGGGCACGAAGCAGGTCACACATTAACTCCTTGAATTGCCGCTGGGTAGAAAACTGTCGTACGATACGGTAGTACCGCCGCTGTTCCTGAATGGACTGGTGGTCAATGGAATGTCCTTTTGCAGATTGCATAATCCGCACCTCCTTTTTTCTATCTTTATTTAGGTGTGGGATACTTTATGCCACACTGAAGATGTCCCGGGGAGTCTCACATTTTTAACAGACAGTCTTTCCGGATTCTGGATCTATGCCGGAATGCAGTATGGCGTAGGGTTTTTACAGGTTGTTGTCAAAGGAGATAGTTGAGCACGTAGTTTTTCGGGTGTAGATCGAAGCAATCTGGTGCGAACAAAGAAGATTCCAGGCTACCTTCCGATTGTTATTCAGGATGGCAGGGACGACTTCCACGCGAAGAACCAGAGGGACCTGATCGAGGGGGGCAGGAGCGATACTTGTTTTAGGTTTCATGATGGGGCTCCTTTCTGACGGTTGGTGCTTAATATACTTGAAATTGTTACAGTATTAGGTTACCCTATGGGTGTAAGATTGGTATCACGCTTATAATACTTTGCGTGTTTTCCAGAACCAGACAGAACCAAGTGCCTATCAAAGAATGCTTTCACCTCTTTATGCTTCCGCGCCTCTTTGTAGTTCTCCTGGCTCAGTCCGGCCCGTTGTTGGATTTCTTTTACAGAGATCGGAGTTCCGTCCCAGGTCGTGATCCATTCCGTCAACCACCGAAGAAGCTTCGAAGCATGGGTAGATGCCCCATTATAATTTCGGTTGATCGTTTTCGCTTGATAGCAGGTATCCGGAACTTCTGTAACCTCCCGAATAGATACCCCTGGAAAGAAATCCTGAAGATGACCGAGAACACCGTTCGGCGTTTGGAACAGCCAGACCAGGATTTTGGTTGATTGGTCATGACGCCGTAGAGCGCTTCGGAAAATTGCCTGAGCCAGGTCGTTCGCCAATGTGATATCCTGGACTCCCATAACTGCAGGCAGACGTTCTGGGATTAAAGCAATGTCCCCAACTAGAGCATCCTGCATCTCCTTTGTGATTGCCCCGGTGTGATCTAGAGCAATCGTTCGGTATAAATATTCTGTCGGTTCGAAGCGATGGAGGCCCAAACAGATCACGCAGGTGGCTTCCTGGTATCGGTTGGAGCCGTTCATACCACCAAAATAAGGGAGCGATTCCTGAGGTTGATCGCTGCTGTCAATGTGTGGGATCAGATGGTCGTGAAACTCCTCTAGTTGGGCCCAAAGCTGCGCTGCATAACTCTTATAGGTCACAAGCAGGATCTTAGGATGCACAATGATAAGCTCGGGAAGATAGGCCAGAAGCCACTGTACGGCCACCATACGGTTCTGCTGTGAGGCCATAGCTGACTTTGTTGTATGGAATACATCGCCTCTTTGTACCAGGATTTCCAGACGGCTGTAGTTTTCCGTCCAGGCGTTGTCCAACATAGTTACATCCGGGTTGACGGATAGCTCCGGAGCAAGCGTAGCCGTTCCGCTAAATATAAATGTGGCTGGTTGATGGTCTCCAGCCAAGTGGCGGAGCCTTGGACTCGCAAGCCTGGTATGGTTCTCAAGAGAAACATAGAGTTGCTCCGCATCCAGTAAGATGTGAAGGACCTTGTTGGCCTTTGAGTAGGGAGCAAGTTCGTCCACATTGATCAGCAGGCCGCGCAATGCGTCAGTTGAAAAACCGGCTTTGGCCATATCCTCTGTCATGACAACACCAGAATGGCGGTCCTTGCTCAAAAGACAGTTCCGCAGTGCAAGGAAGGGAGAACGGACAACTTTCCACCAAGAGCGAAGAATCTCCCGTTTTAGGATGTATCCGCTTGGATGATGGAACGGCCGAAGTTCATCCAATTCCGATTCAGCGTCATTTACATCACGAAGGCACAGGACGTTGGTCTCAAAAAGACTTGGGAGCTCATCAACCAAAAGCAGAGTCCGTTTGCGTTCGTCCTGTTCACTAGGGTACCACGTCAGGAGAGGCGTCATATTTTCCATAAATTTGGGGTATCTGGCGTGGAGCAGAATGAGAATGGGGGTTTCCATGGTTCTCTTGGCTTGGTACATCAGAGGACAGGCTTCATAGTCAGGGCATTTTCGCTTCGGACAATCTTCGTAGTGCGTTGCCGTACCATTGAAGCACTGCCCCTGCCCCAGATTAAAGTCGTTGGCGGACTCAATGACCAGCGCCATAGGAGGGCCTTCTTCGGAATTGCAGATCGTTTCGAGTTCGTGAGCTTCAGATGATTTTTCCACGACGACTACCACACCGCCCAGAGACTGGGCGATGGGTGTGTCGTTGCGGAACTCCTCAGAGAAAACGGTCAGCAGAGCACGAATCAAGGTTGACTTTCCCCCACCGGGGACGAGCGGGACTGCAGTTACTGTACCGGGAGCTGCGCTTAGAATCGCGTCTGCGGCATCCATGAGCATGTGATGCTGCTCCGATGGATATGTTAACCCGCGTGTCGAGAAGTAATGTTTCAAACGCTGGGCAACACGGTCTCGCAGTCGCATAGGATCATTCTCGGCACGATGTTGGAGGGTAAGGAAAGATGGCTGCGTACTTGGAGCCGAAGTTTGGATCTTCGTCCGATCTCCGATTTTACGGTTCTTTTTCCCCTTTTTCCCCTTTTTTCTGCGCATAATAGGTCATTCCCCTCCATTTTTGTCGAAATTTACTTCGGAAATTTTTTCGGAGGAGTCTGTGGAGACAACACCGGAAGATGTGCTTCCGAACTCATTTCCGAGCATGCCAGCAGCTGTATTTCGAGAAGACAGTAGTTGTTCAACTGCGTTGCCGAGCCGTTTCCGGAGAACATCCAGCACACCGGGAGGCAGGTCACGCAAGCGAACACCGAAACATGGAATTTTATTATCTTGACCACCGGGAACCAGATTTTTAGGATAGAACCCATATCGCCAGTATGCGGAATTGCTCTCCTTTTTGAATGGGATTCCAGCTTGGAGTGCTTTCTGCGCACCACTAACATCTAGCGTCTTTACTTCGCCAGAGGGAATACCAGATGTATCCAGCCAGATTCTATATGCATTCAGGCAAGCATCCCCAGGGAGAACCAGATAGGACTCTTTTCCGGAAAGTTTAAAGACAGCGGCTTCCGTTTGCAGGGTACGAGTCTCATCGGGGCCAGTTAAACTGACATACTCTAGATGGTCACACAGAAAGCGCCAGAAGGTTTCTGGATCCTTCCATTGACCTTCCTGGGTTCGGCTACTGCTCTCGGGCGCGGAGGCCGGGAGGGCCAGGGACCAATAATAGGCTTTGTATCTGTCACAATCGCTCTCAAGCAGCCAGCCTTCATCCACGGCAAATGTCAGAAAATGGCCGAGAAGTTCCATCCCCAATGCGAGGATGAGCTCTGTGGGGCTGCTCGACGGGCGCGTGTAGCGTCCGTTTGCGTGCATCGGAATGTATCTGGAACCATTTAACGTAACCTTGCCCTTTTTGAATTTCTTACGGAAGGCACGGAAGAATAAAACCATCATCAAGTAAGCGGACTCATTATCTGCACTTATCCGGAAGAGATTCAGCCGTTCCCGATCTACAGAAGTAAAGTCACATTTCTCCAAGGATATCACAGGGCGGGAAGCAAACTTGGGGGACTGACCGCAGAGGATGGGATACGACAAGCTGGACTGATTGATAATCTCTCTACTCACATTGTCGGGGACGTTTGCGGAGATAACGAAAGCACAGGAAACATACGGAGCCCAGAATCTGCGATTTTTGCCGCCCTTTTTCTTCCAGTACCCACCGATATAGTCGATGGGGAAGCAAGAAGGGCTGGTGAATGAAGACGTTTTTTGAGCGGCTAATACCCAAGGTCGTTTTATGGACCAGTGGCCACCTTGCCATGTTGTGGGGCCCTGCACCGTGTTCAGAAGCGAATACAACACTTCGGGACATGCGGGAACAGACCCCAACTGAATGATTGGTGCATTGGTTGAAATCGTAGGAGCGTCGGTCGAAGAGACCATAAGCAAGTCTTCAACTTGCGCCAGAAGTACCAGCAGGAAGAGTTTCGCCCCAGCAGCCTTATCTTCGAGGATTTCGGGAAAATCGAGGAAAGTGTAACAGATCGTGTGCCAGTCCTGCTGCGATAACTCGCGCAACTTGCGCTGTTGCCGCTTTGTCCACGGCAGCTTTTGTCTCAGGGTAACGGCTCTTGTCGCGATACTACCAGTGCCAGTAGAGCTATTAGGCTCCAGGTAGGCCTTCTTAGAACCAGAGACCTGGATGCGCACGGTGCGAACCAAAGTCTTAAGCTTCAAAAGAAAGGTCTTGTTTCGGGGGGTGGTTTTCTTTTTCATTTCAAATTCCTCCTAACACTAAGTTTTTTGTGCTTTCGCAGTTGCAGTTTACTGCATATTGGAGGCTTTGGATACGGATAACCAGTTTCCCAATTTTAGTGCTTTTTTGCGAAACCCAAATGACAATCAATTGGAGGCGTACATGAAAAGAAATCTTGAGCAGTTGGCAAACTACCTAGTAGAGAACGGCGCTTTACTGAGCCGCGAGCAATACTACATTCAAAATTACATCGCCTATACGCCTTGTGCGAAAATGCACGAAATCGGACGACCGATTTTTCCTGAGGAGATAGATGAACAAGGAAACGAGTTTCGGGAAATTTATAGTTGGTGTGTACGACATAAGATTCCGCTACACAATGCAGTTGTGTTTTTCACAGAGCTGATCAAGAAAGAAAGGTCGTTGCATAAAGATGATTCTTTGCGCCATGAGTTAAACGCTATTCTCCTTTTCGTGTTAGCAGGAGATGGATTTATTTTTAAGAACTCAGTTTCACTGCAAGAGCAGCCGCACATTCGAATGGGAGATTTATATGTGTTGGATGAGGTTGATGGAGAGTTTAGACCGATTGATACATTTAATAAAATTAATATGCTTGCGTCAGCAATATATGAACAGATGAGATTACGAGGGTATCCGTATTATTGCAGCGATGTTGAATACTTAAGGCCACTTTGGTTATCGTTAAATGAAGACTCTCAACGGGCATCTAAGTGGTATGCAAGCTGGACGAATGAACCGAAAGAAAACCAAGAGCTAGAGCTTTTTCCAGAAGAAATTACTGAGCTGTTTGATTTTTATGCAGAGTACTGTAAAATGCAGCAGGGAATCACCACATCTGAAGAAGAGTTCCTTGAAACTTTAAAAGCATCATGTAGCATCCTACTTAAATTAGAAGAGTTCTGTAATGAGATGAACCTCTTGCTAACGCAAGAGGACAACTTAGATAGCAAGTGTCAGATCCTTGATAAAATGAGTGAGTACTTAGCGTCTTTGACGTCAAAGGAGATACAGAATTTTGATTCACTCACGGATCAACCTGTTCTTGCTTCAGATCTTTTTAAGATACTGCGTTCAAAACAAGCAATAGCGATGGATAGGCTTAAAGAGTATCCGATTTTGGGTCGCAACTCGCCGCTAAGGAATTTGAAAAGGAAGGAAAACGACGAATTAACAAGATATAAAAAGCATCCTGTATATAAGCTTTTGAAATCTCTTCAAAAAGAACTCGGGAAACCTAGTGTTCAAAAGATAGCACCCTACTATTTACTATATGTGCTTGTGAATAAGCAGACGCCCAACAGTATTTTGAAGAAAAAGTATCGCTTCCGAAAAGGAATGCTAAAGCTAGAAGAAAATTTGAAGTCAATTGATTCCTCTGGAATGAAATATATGGAGAGTCATCTGTTTTTGTACCGAGCCATGGAGCGTTGGTGGCAAAAAGTCACTTTCCAACATCCATCGGTCAATGAAGCTGATGAGAAACTAAGTTACTTCTTGTTTTTGAGGTGTAAGAGCATTATTTCGGACATTGACTTTACTGTCGTAAGTCCAAATGAATATCGCAAAACACGCAGGCTTAATAATCCAACGAAGGAGCTTTTAAATGCAGTTACACAAATGTTTACGGTGGATATTTCTCTATTACCACAGTTTTCAAAAACACTAATTACACCGTATGCATTTTTGGCATTTACACTCGAAACGGTGAAGCAAAGCAAGAAGGATAAGGCTGTATTAAAGAAAATAAAGTCCATCTTGAAAAAAGAGGATATTCAAACATATAAAGAACTAGCGTTTCTCGGCAAAAACGGAATTGGAATGAGCGTGCCAGAAAATCTTGGTATATTAGTATGGCAAGGTGGTTAGAAGATGTCATCAGACGAGATGAACTAATCGCGAACTATGTTGAAGGCGATGAAAATATTTATTATCCTGGAAGCGACTTAAAAGTTAAGGATATTGAAGAAGCCATAGACTGGTGTTTAGATGAATATAGAACATATCCAGAAGATTTTCAGGAACATTTGTCCAAAGTTGAATTAGCGATTCAACAGCAGTGTTGTGATAAAATTTATGAAGAGATGATCAAAGCCGTGGCAAGTTTATATAAGCGATCTCTAATGTGTATTCCAGAACTGGATTGTTGCGAAGGTTGAACGTCTCCAGGGGGGCTTCCCTATAAAAGAGAACCTAAAGCCCCCCTGGAGCAGAGGGAAATTAATTTGATCAAGGCATCGACGTTAGGAGGAGGCCTTGATCAAAGATGGCTTCAGCAAATTAATTTTTCTTTGATTCAGGGGCATTACCATCAGGACACAAAAAGGTTGTTCTAGCGTCTAGGAGTCCTAGTTTTTATAGCTACCTCAGCTACTTTTGTCTATTTCCATCAAGATAGTTTGCTTTTCGATAGAACGTAGATTTGCTCATGCCCAACTGCTCCATCGCCTGCACCGCCGTCAGCTCCCCGCTTTTCCACTTGTTTACAACGGATTCAAATCCTGGATGATGGATGGGTTTCCGCCCTTTGTAAGCCCCCCGATTTTTGGCAATGGCAATCCCCTCCCGCTGGCGCTGAAGAATGTATTCCCGCTCCAGCTCTGCCACTGCGCCGAAGATGGTCAGCATAAACTTACCCGTCGGGGTAGTGGTATCGATGGCCTCCTTCTGGGAGACAAACTCTACTCCCTTGGAGGTAAGCTGTTCTACCAGCTCCAGCAGGTCCTTGGTGTTGCGGGCGAAGCGGCTGATGGACTCCACAACGACCACATCGCCTTTGCGGACAAAATCCAGCATGGCGTGCAGCTCCGGGCGGTTGGTGTTCTTACCGCTGACCTTGTCGATGTATACTTGCTCTGCGCCCAGTTGTTCCATCAGCACTTCCTGGCGTAAGGTGTTCTGCTCCTGGGTGCTAACCCGAATGTAGCCTATTTTCAAAGTCCTCACCACCTTTGTCATTCTGGCTATATTTTCGTTGGGAAAGTCCCAATAGGGTCCCCTGGCAAATTGGCACGTGCCAAAATGCGGAAAGGAACCCTATTGGGACACTTTTTCGCTGTGCCATTAGGGTACACCCTATTGGGACATCACAACTCCCCGCAATACAGGAAGTCCTCGATCTCGTCAGTGGTGAATCCTTCGGCCAGCCAGGTGTCGACCATGGCGTTGTCGTAGCCGTACCAAGTGGCGATGGTCTTCAGCTCATCCAGGTAGGCGGCCTCGGGGTCCTCTGCGGCGTACCGTTTGGCCGGCACCGGCACGGTGTGCTGGGGCCAGAAGTAGGGCGACCAGGAACAGAAGAACTGCTCTGTAGAGAAGGTGTCCTGCTCTCGCTTGCCCTGCGCATCAATTTTTAGGATGTCCCCGCAGTGCAGCGTTATGGACTCCGGCTGACCTGCAAGGCGCATCTTGCCGATGGCGTTTCTTAAAATTTCCTCCGTGGAAGCGTACAGATAGAGCCCCAGCTCGGGGTAGTGATACAGACACAGCGGATTATCGCCCTTCACAAAGTACAGGTTGTCCTTCCGATCCAGCACCGTGAAACAGAAAGAGCCCTCAACCTCCTCAGCCATGAAACGCAGGCTGTCGAAGTTGAGAGTGCCTTGTTGCTCCAGCAGTTGGACGGCGATGTAGCTGTCCGTCTCAATGGACGTTTGAGACAAATCATGGATGCGGCGAAGAAGTTTGTCATTGTACAGGACGCCATTATGGGCCAGTGCAAACCCCTCCCTGCGGGCTCTGCCGGCAAAGGGGTGATTGTTCTGCCGTTTTAAGGCGGACCCCTGGGTAGTCATTCGGGTATGCCCCATAATGACTTTGGCATCTCCGGGCACCGTGAAATGGATGGTGTGGGCCGGACCGGGACGCTTGTCGATGTGAAGTGTTCCACCGGCGTTGTAGGCAATTCCAGCGGCATCGGTTCCACGGGCCTCGCTGGCCTCAGCCAGGGCACGGACCATTCTTGTCTTCTGACGGCGGGACAGGGTATCCTTGTAGTCGATCATTCCGAATAAACAACACATAGTTACAGTTCCTCCTCTACAGTGACAGGCTCGTTCACATACAAGCGGCGTTCCTTCAGATACTGGACCAGTTCCGGTTCCTGGCATCCCGAGACGAAGGTTGTCCAGGACATGGCCTTGACCTCCTGGTCCGATAAGTACAACGCCACGTCGCAGATCCGGTTGACTAACTGCAGCGTGGCAATCAGGGTGTTATATTTCAGGGTCCCACGGAACATGCGGAACTCAATGGTAGCGTGATTCTCCAGATTGACGCAGGTGTAGCGTCCACCGTGGTAGCCCTTCTTGGCGTGCTCCAGGATGTCCTTCGGTTGTTCCCGGTAGCCATAGCGGGAGGCCCAGCGTTCCAACTGCCGAGCGGTCCTCCGGCTGAACTTCAAAAGCTCCTCCCAGTGCTTCTCCACGAAGTAGAGAATTCTTGCGATGGCGGACTCCTGATCTTCCTCCTCCGAACCGAAAGCGGTACGGCTAACGTGAACGTGGAGTCCGCAGGTGCCGGATTGATGGGAGCGGTACCCCAAGGCAACGGCTTTGCGAAGGACATCTTGCCAAGGCATGTGATTCAGATGGTAGTCCAAGCTCATGGGATGAGTTACGATTTCAAAGCCATCATCCAAGGAGCCATCGTGCTTCGCATAAGCACGGACCAAGCCAGAATGATTGCTCAGTCCTAAAATCTCCGCAGCATAGTCAGAATCTTCGCCGCCTTCGTCCATCTCCAATTCAATCCCAAAGAACCGGGGGCCATCGCCGAAGAAAATGGGAGCGGGCTTGTAGTAGTAATCGTGGATGGTCTCCCGATCGCGTTGGCTGGCCTCATAGCAGGACCAGCACAGGGCATCGTCCTCGTCATAGTAGATATCCCCTTGGTGAAGCAGTCTGCCGCAGCTATCGCAGCGGGTGTAGTGAGCATCATAGCAGCTGTCACACAGCGGGATGCTGTCGGTCCCGTTGTTGGTTTCTCGCCAGATCCGCTCGCCACAGTGATGGCAGAATACGGTGAGTTCCTCCAGACAGTCCTGGCAGAAGAACTGATCCTCAAAATAGATGCCGTCTTCTGCGGGGAGGTGTTCCCCGCAATGGGCGCAAATTTCTTTCTGATTCATGTCATACCTCCAAAATGAGAAAAGCCAGCCCCAGGAATTTTCCCAGGACTGGCTTCCTTGTTGTGTGATTTCAGAATCTTGGCCATAACGAAATGGACGCATTGAGCTGCACGCCCTCCTTGGTGATCGTCAGGGAGAGGGAACTCTCCACCGGTGGGGTCATCATGGGTAACGGGCTGCGCAGCAATGGCAGCATAGCAGAAATTGCCGCCGTGTTCGATGTCAGGATGGCGCTGTCCTTCATCGTGTGTCACTCCCTCTTATGTAAGTAAAGTTCAATGCGGTGGAAATGCTCTTCGTAGTGAGCCAACTGCTCGGGGGTCAGACTGGTGAAATTCTCGCTGTCCGGTGGTGCTCCGCAGAGGAAGAAGGGACCAGCGATAATGTCGTAGATCTCGCCGTCCTCATCCCGCAAGGCGCGGTTCAGGGGCAGGCCGATCAGCTTGCCTTCCTCATGGCAGATCAGAGCCACCGGTTCCGGGAAGGGATAGATGGCCTGGATGGGGCCGCCTACGGCTTGTTGCATGGCGGCAAGGTTGTCTTGAATCTCCGTTTGTTTGGGCAGTGCGCCAGGTTCAATCATCAGTACGTTCATGATAATATCCTCCTGAAAACAAGATAACCAGCTAACACAGAGAAATTCTCTGCCCGCTGGTTTCACTATTATAATATGTATCTCGATTTTGCTCAGGTTCGGATTGAGTGGCGATCGATCAATCCAGCAGAATCCGCGTTTCTGCGATAGGAGGGAATGTTTATTGAGGACAGCAGCTGCTGTGAGGTTTTATAGCTCGGTCCGTTATTTCTAAGAGCGACGAGTAGATACTCGTCGCAGAGGAACCCAACGCCTTTTTTGGATCACCGCATGTTCTCAAAGGCCAATAGAGGGGACACACGAATGGGCCTTTCTGCGACCGGGCTACCTGGACTCTTTCTTATGACGCAATCTCCCGCATCGCCACAGCAGGCCATTATGTTGAATGACGTTTTAAAAAATACTAGATAGCGGTCTCACCTCCCTCATTAGGGGAAGGCGTATTGCCCACGGAAATGCAAAGCAACAGGATTTCCCGAACTGACAAAGATCTTCCGTTCTCCGAACCGGGCTCAATTTCCCCTTGATATTCTTAGCTTTTTTACACTTCAAGCACTTCGAACTTTGTCCGAAAGCATGGTTTAAGTTCGGGAGGAAATCGTTAAACATTTCAGCCCATCATACCTTACCAACAACCATAGTTAGCCCAAGAATCACCCTTTGAACACCGTTCCTCCCAGCAAAAAACAAGTGACGCTATCGTTGTCTCTCAAACGCAACGCAGCCATACCGGCACATCACGTCCCGGTATGGCCACTTCTTCTCACCCAATCAAAGTCTACTGAAAATCATCCATTCCCCTCCAGCCACTCCGCCAACGCCTCCAGAGAGATTCGATACTCCCGGCCCACCAGCACCGCACGCAGCTGTCCGCTGTGGATCATCTGCCGCACCTGCTGCCGACTGGTTTTCAGATACGCTGCCACTTCCCGTACCGTGAATAACTCCATCAGCTCCATGGGTCATCTTCCTTCGCGCGCTCAGAACCACGGTCCTCATGATAGAGCAGGTTGTGGAGTTTGCGCACGTCGTAGGTCACAAAGCCCCACTCCCCTATCTCATTGCGGCGGGGCGCGACTTCGTACTCTTCGCATTTCTCCCGCAGCGCCTGCTTGCTCATTTTGAAGAGCTCAGCAACCTCATCCACTGTGTAGAAGGGCTTCATTTCTTTGTAGTTGATATAAGGGACTTTTGCCATAACAGACCAACTCCTTATAAAATGATTTAGCGTGAAATAGCACGCAGCCGCATTCATTCCACGGGGCCAATCTACTTCACGCTATTTTATAGTATTGTTCTCTATTTCAAACTGGAATGGTCTATTTTACCTAGTTTCATGGAAACCAATTCTGAAATCTTCAATCCTTGAGCGCCGTTACCGGTACCACAAACACCCCGTCCGGCCGCTGGTAGGCCGCGTTGGTCAGACCGCACAGGACACACAAAACTGCGGGCGGCTTACCCTTGAAATCCGCCTCAAATTGCTTTTTGATCGCCAGCAGGTTTTCCGCCGCGGCATCGATCTGATTGGCGCCCAGCTTAATCTCGAAGGCGCACCACTGGCCGTCCAACAACTCGACCACGGCATCTATCTTCTGATTTTTATAGTCTTGGTAGTGATATAGATGCGCCCCCAAAGGACGCGGCGTGGATCCGCAGATCCCGCTCACACAAGGCTTCAAAGAGGAAGCCCAGCGTCTCCAGATCCCCCAGCAGGCTGGCAGGCGTGGCCTTCAGCAGGGCACAGGCCAGGGACGGATCGGCAAAGTGCCGTTTCTCCGCCTGCTTCACCCGTACAGAGGAACGAATACCAGAGGAGAAAGGCGGCTGATTATCGGTAATAAACAGCCGCTTGAAGATGTCCAGGTACGCTGCCACGGTGTTGCCGTCAATATCCTCGTCGTCCACCGCTTTGATGTCCTTCATCAGTGTTTTATTGGTGGCAGTGGTGCTCTCATTGCGGGCCAGGGGGCGCAGCCTGCTCTGAACTCAGGCCCAGACTTCCCGGCCAACCACCCCGAATAATCAGCTCAATCAATCTTTTTGATTTCACAACCTCATTCAGTCAAATTTCAACCCTAGGTGGATCCCGCGATCCCATTTTCCTGGCACCATTGAGCTACCCGGCGATGACACCGCCGACTGTTTTTGCCTTTACGGTGTGCTGCCCCCATGGGAAAGCACGAATTAAGATAAGCACCAGGCCAGACTGCACACAAGGCAGTCTGGCCTGTATTTGCAAAAGAATCCTGTCTTTCCTCTCTATTTAGAAGGCGTTTGTTCTAAGTTCGGGAACAACCATCTTCTCACCGCTATGCCGCCGCGTTGGCGTTGATCCGGTCAATGACACTTTTAATCCCTGCCCACAGGGACAAATCTGTAAATATCTCCACGATACTCCCCCGGTCAGTGAAGGGTGGCTCCTGGAGCACAGACAAATCCTTCATCACACCGTTGTGGACGATGTACTCTACGATCTGGTTGACGAAGTAGATCTGCCGGCTATCCAAATTGACGTCGTTTAAGTACTGGGCAAAGGCCTCCTTGGCGGCGTTCATGTCCATACCCACGATCTCCCGGACGAATTCCCCCAGCGGTTTCTGACCGATCTCCGCCTCGTAGTCCTGTTTGGTGCCCACCTCGCTCCAGAGGATGGCCTCCAGCTCCCTTACATCCTCTTCTGTCAGCGGCACATTGGAGCGCAGCTTGGCAATAGCGGGTTTGTCCTGGTGCTGGCGGACATAGAACTCCGCCTTGGCCTTGTAGTTTTTCAGGTCGTCGTTCTCCAGCTCTGACTCCTTCCACTCCACAGAGAGGATATCGTCGGTAAAGTTTGTATAGTACGGCTCGCCTTTGGGGGGTAGATACTTCATCAGATTCCGCAGGCACTCCCGGATATGTTCAAACTCGTTGATCCCAGCGTTGTCCAAGTAGTCGGTATGCAGGATTTTCTCAATGAGTTCCGATTGCGCCCGGATCTCCGGGATGTTGGCCACACTGGCCACGCCGCTGACCTTCTTCACCAGATCCTTTCGGGCTTTCTTATAGGTCTTTCCCACCAGATAGGCCAGTTCTATGCCGTACATCAGTGCGTCGAACCGCACGGCACTGGCCTCGTCCGTGTCCGGCTGGAGCAGCGGGGCCACTTCGTCCCGCAGATATAGGGTATCCTCATAGCTGAGGGCCTGGTAACTCTCTGGATCCGCGAACTTCTCCACATACCGCAGGTGCTGCCGCACGGCGAAGTTCTCCCGGTCCAGTTCCTGCACCTTGGAGAGCATCTCCTCCACCAGCCGCTCCCGGAAGGGAATGAGCTCGGTGGTCTGGTAGGCCAGATCCTGGAGCTTGTAGACGATCTGGGCTTTCAGATAAAAGATAGCACTTTGCAGGGCCATCTGGTTGGCGGTGGCCTTCCCCTTGTTCATGCGGAAGAACTCAAAGTTGCCGCACAGGTCAAAGATGTAGAACTTGCTCTTGTCCTCTCCATCGATCAGTCCAGGACACAGACGGGTGCCCCGGCCGATCATCTGCCAGAATTTCGCCTTGCTCATGACCTTTTTGAAAAACACCAGGTTCAGCACCTCAGGCACGTCGATGCCGGTGTCCAGCATGTCCACGGAGATGGCGATCTGGGGTAGCTTTTTCGGGTCGGAGAATTCGTCGATGGCGCTCTGGGCGTAGGTCATGTAGTTGTCGATGACCTCGGCGTAGCCAGGCAGATGGGGATACTCCTTGCCAAACACCTCCAGAATTTTTTCGGCGTGGCGGTGGTTTTTGGCAAAGATAATGGTCTTGCCCAGCTTCTCCCCATAGTCGATTTTCAGGCCGTTGGTCATCAGCAGGTTCAGGGCCAGACGGATGGTGTCCTCGTTGAACAACCACTCGTTGAGGGCCGAGGATTCGATCCGCTCGGGCAGCTCCCCGTTCTCGTCGGTGAAGGTGGCCTCGTACGCTGCCTTTTCCTCCTCGGATAGGTCGGCGTACGAGATGCCCTCCTCCAGGAATTTCAGTTTGCTCTCCACGGTGAGGAAGTCCACCAGGAAGCCGTCCTTCACCGCCTGGGCCAGTTCATAGCCGTAGGTGGGCACGCCGCTCTCCAGTTCAAAGACTTCGTAGGTGTTTTTGTCGATCTCGTCCTTGGGGGTGGCGGTGAGGCCCACCAGGGGCGCGTCAAAGTAGCTGAAAATATCCCGGTACTTGTTGTAGATGGAGCGGTGGGCCTCGTCGCAGATCACCAGGTCAAAGTGGCCTACGGTGAACAGCTTCCCCTCTCCGTCCTCCACCGAGTCGATGCCGTTCATCATGGTCTGGTAGGTGGAAAAGACGCAGTGGGCGGTGTAGTTGTCCTTCTCCTCGCACAGGTTGGTCACGGAGATGTCAAGCAGCTGGTTCACAAAGCTGCGCTTGGCCTGGGTGACCAGGGAGTTGCGGTCGGCCAGGAAGAGGACATTCTTTATCCAGCCGTGCTGGAGAAGTACCTTCACCAGGGCGATGACCGTGCGGGTCTTACCGGAGCCGGTGGCCATGACCAGCAGGGCCTTCCGGCGGTTTTGCTGCAACGCCTGGCAAACGGCCTTGATGGCCCCCTCCTGGTAGTAGCGGCCCGCGATTTCGTGGTCCACTTGGATGTACTTGAGGCTGGTCCGCATGGCCCGGAGATTGAAAAGCTTCTCCAGATCCCTCTTGGAGTAGAAGGCGGCCACCCGCCGCTCCGGGTAAACCCCGTCGTCCAGGCGGGTGTCAAAGCCGTTGGTGAGGAAGATCACCGGGCGGCGGCCATACTTCTGTTCCAGCAGGTC
>ERZ791934.1455-NODE-1455-length-22288-cov-4.104035_pt1 | contig 22288 bp, 11 predicted proteins | sample MGYA00510125_ERZ791934 | MGnify/ENA primary metagenome ERZ791934 (study PRJEB30046, sample SAMN00993240) | human gut metagenome | study: EMG produced TPA metagenomics assembly of the A metagenome-wide association study of gut microbiota in type 2...
GATGAAACCGGTTCGGAACCCTCCGAGTCTTCTGAATCTTCTGCTTCCTCTGAAACCTCTGAGGCAGAACCCACCCCCACACCCAAACCTACCCCTAAGCCGACTCCCAAGCCCACGCCTGAACCGGAAAGCTCTTCTTCTGAGAGCACCTCTTACCGTCAGCTGCAAAAGGGAGACAGCGGTGACGATGTGCTGAAAATGCAGGAGCGTCTGGATGAGCTGGGATATATGTTTACTCTGTATGACGGAACTTTCGATCAGGGTACCGAGCAGGCCGTCAAGGACTTCCAGCTGTACAACGGTTTCCTGACCACCGGTATCGCAAGACCGGATGTGCTGGAAGTGCTGTACTCTGACGAGGCTGTGCCCAATTCCTGATAATAAACAGAATTTCTAATGACAAAAAAATGCCGCCGTTCACTTTTCGGAGTAGACAGCGGCATTTTTGATTCAGCCAGTGAAGATTCAGTTTTTCAGGAAATTGGCCATGGGGGTCAGGTCCAGCCCCTCACAGGTGGTAAGGAATTCGTTGAGCTGACGGGCAATGACCAGAACACCGCCGGCCCGGTTGCTTTCGATGTTCAAAGGCATGATGGGATCATGCACGCTCAGACGCAGCAGGAACCAGCCATCCCCGTTTTCACTGTCAAAGGAAACCCGCATTCCTTCCCGGTTATCCGGGGCAATCTGCCAGCCGTGTGCCTGTGCATAGGCTTCCAGATCAGCAATGACTTTTTCGCCGCAGGCACGGAAATCCTCCCGGGTAATGGGCAGGCGGATTTCTTTCGCCTCCACCGGCTCTGCCAGCGGTTCCAGCAGGGTGTCCAGAGACTTTCCTTCTTTGCGGAGCTGTGCCATTTTGATAATAATGCGGGTGACCAGATATGCGCCGTCATCCAGGAAGTAGTTTTCCCGCAGAGCAGCATGTCCGGAAGTCTCAATGGCCAGAGGGCAGTTGATGCCTTCGTTGTTGAGGCGGATGGCCTCATTGATGACATTTTTATAGCCCCGCTTAAAACGATGATGATGGCCGCCCAGCGTTTTTTCCAGATACACTTTCAGTCCGTCGGAAGTAATGGAGTCGGTAACGATAGTGCCGCCTTCGTTGCCTTCCAGTGCAATGACGCTGGCAATGGCTACCAGACGGTTACGGTTGATTTCCTCACCGCGGGCATCCACAGCGCCGCCGCGGTCCACGTCGGTGTCAAAAATCACGCCCAGATCGGAGTGGGAATCCACCACGGCCTTGCAGATGCTGGCCATGGCTTCCTCGTTTTCCGGGTTGGGAATATGATTGGGGAACATGCCGTCCGGCTCCAGGAACTGGCTGCCGGAAACGTCTGCACCCAAAGGTGCCAATACATCCCGGGCATAGAATCCGCCTGCGCCGTTTCCGGCATCCACTGCGATTTTAAAACCGGCCAGCGGGTGCTCATAGTCCTCTGCGTTGACCCCTTTCTGAATCAAGTCGCGAAGATGGGCGGCGTACTGGGTCATGTAGTCAGTGGGGGTTACTGTTCCGGGAATTTCCGCATCAGCGGGAAGCTGATTGGCTTCACACAGAGAAAGCAGAGCGTCAATATCCGGTGCGTCCAGACCGCCGTCCCGGGTGAAGAACTTCAGTCCGTTCCGGTCATAGGGATGGTGGCTGGCGGTAATCTGGATGGAACCGTCACAGGGAAGGTCCACCGTAGTCATAAACATGGAAGGGGTAGAGGCCAGACCGCAGTCCAGCACATTTACGCCGGCCCGGTTCAAAGCAGCGGTGACGGCATCGCGGATACGGGGGCCGGAAATGCGGGAATCGCGGCCCACGGCGAGGGTCAGTTCAGAAACAGATTTCTGCTTTTTTTCGGCAAGCCAGACGGCAAAGGCCTGAGCAATGGCGCCGACTACCGGATCAGTGAGGGTAACGGGGGATTTTCCCTCTACGGCAACGCCGCGGACATCGGTGCCGCTTTTCAGTTGTCTCCAATTCATAGCAGTACGCTCCTTTTGTTTTTCAAAATAGGTCGGACAAATTCAGTTTCATTATAACACAGACTCTCCGGTTTTTCCACGAAATCAGGAGGCGGCATCAATGACGGATTCCAGTTCCGTCTGCCACACAATGGTTTTTCCGTCTGTTTCTGCAAGCAGGGTTTTCTGAGTGTCGGTGCGATAGGGGGTAATGGACAGTTTTTCCAATAAATCCATGGTTTCCCGGTGAGGATGTCCATATTCATTGCCTACGCCGCAGGAAATCACGGCGGCGGAAGGATTGGCCGCTTCCAGATAAGCCCGGGAGGAGGAAGTGGAGCTGCCATGATGGCCCAACTTGATCACATCACAGGAAACATCGGCTCCGGAGTCCAGAATTTCTTCTTCCACTGGTGTTTCAGCGTCGCCTTGGAACAGGAAAGCGGTGTCGCCCACTTTCAGACGGGTGACGATGGAGTAGTCGTTCAGATTGTCATAGTCTGTATGGGAAGGGGAGAGCACCTTAAAGGACGTGTTGCCCTGTTCCAGCAACACATCTCCCGCAGCAGCGGTGCGGACGGTTACGTTCTTGTTCTCTGCCGCATCCAGCAGGGATTCATAAGTTTTGGTGGCGGGGGTCATTTCATCGCTGGTTTCCGGCAGATACAGGGTACCGATGGGAAATTCTTCGATGATTTTCGCCATGCCGCCGATGTGGTCCTCGTGGGGGTGGGTTCCGATGAGAATATCAATGTCATCTACTCCCAGTTCTTTCAGGTAATCGGCCAGCTCCTGTTTGGTGGAGCGGGTTCCGGCGTCGATCAGGATATCAATCCCGCTGTCTTTCAGACGGATCAGCTCGCTGTCTCCCTGTCCCACATCAATGAAATACACCTGTGCCTCTGCGGAACCTGATACATTTTCAGAAACCGGCTCTTCCGTTTCAAAAAGTCCCAGTTGTTGGAGAACGACGGCAACACCTACTACCAGTATGCCTAACAGAATCATCAGCGGGGAGGATTTTTTCCCGGAACGCTGACTCATGTACATCACTCCTTTTTGACAGATAGAATTCTGTGCTTATTGTATCGGAAAACAAAATGGTTTGCAAGCACCGGAGAATTTGGGAATCCGGATTGCACAAAAGTCGAAATGACTTATAATAGAGAAAAGGAGGGGGAACAATGATTTATACGGATATGACGAAAAAAGCCATTCGGCTGGCCTTTGAGGCCCATGCCGGACAGTATGACAAAAGCGGGCTGCCCTACATTCTCCACCCCATCCATCTGGCGGAACAGATGACCGATGAACTTTCAACGGTCTGTGCGGTTCTGCATGATGTGGTGGAGGATACACCATGGACGCTGGAGGAATTAGAGCAGCAGGGGTTTCCGGAAGAAGTGATTCAGGTGCTTCGGCTACTCACACACTGCCCGTCTCTTTCCTATTCGGAGTATATCCGACAGCTCAGTGGGAACTCAACGGCCCGCAAGGTGAAGTTGGCGGACCTTCGCCACAACAGCGACCTTTCCCGGCTGGAAACCGTCGATCAGAAAGCGCTGAACCGTGTAGAAAAATACCGTCAGGCCATTCGGTTTCTGGAAGAAATCGAGGGGGACGTTCCCGGGAAAAATGGATAAGTAAATGACAAAAACGGCACAGCGCAGGCTGTGCCGTTTCTGTTCTTCCGGTCATCCAATGTGAAAACCGGAGAGAATATCCATGCGTTTGCTCATCACTGTGGGCCGGATGAGGCTGGCTTTTTCTTTACAGCATCTTTTTCAGCTCGTCAGCAACAAACTGAACCTTGGGTCCGATAATGATCTGAACGCTGTTCTTACCGGGACGGATTACGCCGGCAACACCTGCGCTCTTGATCTTCTTCTCATCCACCAGCAGGCGGTCCTTGACCTCCATGCGCAGACGGGTGATGCAGTTATCGGCGGAAGCAATGTTGTCCTTGCCGCCCAGACCTTCCAGAACGATTCTGGCGATCTCGGTGTAGTTGTCATTGGACAGAGTTGCCTTCATATCTTCTTCCTTGTCGTCGTCATCTTCACGGCCAGGAGTCTTCAGATCCAGAGCAGTGATGGCGATACGGAACACGAAATAGAAGATCACAGCGGTTACCAGGCCGATGGGGATCAGCAGCAGGCCGCCCTCAGCATTGGGAGCCTTGAAGCTGAAGAACCAGTCAACAAAACCGGCGGAGAACCAGAAGCCTGCGCGGAAGGGGAACAGCACGGTGATACCGGCAACAATGCCGCACATCAGAGCATAAATCACATACAGCACAGGAGCCAGGAACATGAAGGAGAATTCCAGAGGCTCGGTAACGCCGGTGAAGAATGCGCACAGTGCACCGGAGAACAGCAGACCAGCAGCAACCTTCTTCTTGTTGGACTTTGCAGTGTGATACATAGCCAGAGCAGCTGCGGGCAGACCAAACATCATGACCGGGAAGAAACCGGACATATACATACCGGCCTCACCGGGCTGCAGGCCTTCCACAGAAGCGGTGCCCCAGAAACGGGCGATGTCGTTGATGCCGGCCACGTCAAACCAGAACACGGAGTTCAGAGCGTGGTGCAGACCAACGGGAATCAGCAGACGGTTCAGGAAGGTGTAGATGCCTACGCCAACTGCACCCAGGCTCATGATGGCCTCGCCCAGGCTGATCAGTGCGCCATAGATGAAGGGCCATACAAAGAACAGAATCAGGTCTACGATCAGGGTCATCAGGGCTGCCATAATGGCGACGCAGCGCTTGCCGCTGAAGAATGCCAGTGCGTCAGGCAGCTTGGTGTCCTTAAACTTGTTGTAGCAGAAAGCACCGATCAGACCGCTGACGATACCGATAAACTGGTTGTTGATCTTGCCAAAAGCAGCATTTGCTTCCGCACCGGTGAGCACGCCCACCACAGCGGGAGAAAGGATCTGCTGGGTCATCAGCCAGGATACCAGACCGGCCAGAGCGGAAGTACCGTCCTGATCCTTGGACATACCGACTGCGACACCGATTGCGAACAGGATTGCCATGTTGTCGATAATGGCGCCGCCTGCCTTTACCAGGAAGAAAGCGACGACATTGGGATCGCCCAGACCACTCATAACGTTCTGGTCAATCCAGTAGCCAATACCCATCAGGATACCAGCGGCGGGGAGACAGGCGACGGGCAGCATCAAGGACTTGCCCAGTCTCTGCAAGGTTTTCATCATAACAGAATTCCTCCTCTGTTTAATTAATTATCCAAAACTGCCGGCCCACAGCAGTTTTTGCCGAAATTCAGGGAAAAAAGCCGATCTTATTTGGAAAGACTCAGCAGCTTTTCTCCGGCGGCCACCGTTTTGCCCGTGACCGGGGTGATGGCGGAATAGTCATCGGAATTGCAGATGACTACCGGGGTAATCAGGTCATAGCCCGCCTTGCGGATGCCCTCGGGATCGAACTCGATGAGAGGCTGTCCGGCTTTGACCTTGTCGCCGCTGTTGGCGAATACTTTGAAAAACTGCCCTTTCAGATTGACGGGTTCCAGGCCCACATGGACCAGAATTTCCACACCTTCTTCAGAAGTCATGCTGACCGCGTGACCGGTGTCAAACATCATATCGATGACAGCGTCACAGGGAGCCACAATCTGATTGGCAGAGGGACGAATGGCAGCGCCTTTGCCCAGAATTTCCTGGCTGAAAGTGGGGTCGCTGACCTCACTCAGAGGAACTGCTTCACCGGAAACCGGTGCGAGGATTTCAATCTCAGAGGATTTGAAAAGGTTTTTTAAGAAACCCACAGGGGATCACTCCTTTTTTATATTGACAAAATGAATATGGATGGCAAGGTAAGCGATGGTTTCTTCTGAAACACAATAAAGCCCCTGTTCCTGTAAATAAGAGGCCACCCGTTCGGCACAGGCGTATTCCTGTGGGAACATGGTGCGCAGAACCCGATTCAGCTGGTCGTCTGCGGTGGTTTCCGCCGCTTCGGAGAAAGCACGGAGCACCATAAATTTCAGATGATAGAGAAATTCATCATACCGGCAGGACTCTTTGTCAATGTGAATGCCGGGATAGGATTCAATCATTTCCAGTACGCCCTGCGTGGTATGGGTCAGGCGGACAATCCGGCTGATGGAAGTGTCATATTCTGCGTTGGCAATGTGAAGGGCGATGTTGGCGGCTTCTGCAACCGGGAGAATCACGCCCAGTTCAATGGCGATTCGTTCCAGCGCATATTGCCCCACAGAATACTCCTGAGGATAAAACAGCCGAACTTCATTGAGCAGCACATCCTCAAAGACGATTCCCTCCTGATAGCGAACAACAGCGAATTTGATGTGATCCGTCAGGGTAACATAAACGTTTTCATTCAAACGTTTATTCAGAATGGTACGGGCATATTCAATAATTTCTGCGGAAACTTCGATATATTCAGACGGCAGAGAGGAGAAGAGGGCTTTCAGCTTGTCGGTCTCCCGCTGGTTTTCCATCCGGAAGATTTTTTCAATCCGGCTGTCGGGAATATTGGGTGTATCTTTGGCATGAAAACCAAGCCCCTTTCCCATGACGATCACTTCCTGACCGTCTGTATCCAGGCAGCTGACAATATTGTTGTTGATTACCTTCAAGAGTTTCATGAAGCCCTCCGGCCAGGGCAGAAAACAATGCCCTGCAAGATAAAGTGATGATTCACAGATTTTGCTGAAGCATCGCGTCAGTTGACGGTTACCGCCGAAAAATGAAAAAACCAAATTCCCAAAAAAACAGCGCAACTATTGCTGATAAATGGAAATTTGGTTTTGCCTGCCGTACAGTAACAATCCAACACAAGGAGTATTAAGTTGTCTACATTATAGTACATGTTGCGAATTTTGTCAATATATTTTTTCAAAGCTTTTTGTTTTTGTGTAATATGCTCTATGTTTCCGTATCGTACATTGAGCTGGAAAGATAAGAAATCGATTTTTTTCAGTTGTTTCGGGTATAAATATTAATTTTTTTCGCTATTATTCACAATTTCGAAAAAATCGTCTCGTATATCCCAAAATCGGCTATGAAATAACATAATTTTAGAAATTGATTTTACCATTTTTGTCTGTTACAATAAGATTCAAAAAATCAGAAAGCTGTTTCGATTTGACAAACAGCTGGAGGAGAGTGAAAGATCATGTTTCCTTATCAGGATCCCAAAAAGAACATCGAAGAGCGGGTAGAAGACCTGCTGCAGCGCATGACGCTGGAAGAAAAAATCATGCAGACGGACCAGCATGCCGCATACTATTTCGCAGAAAATGACACGGACGGTTTTGTGAAAGAGCTGCATCTGGAAAAGCTGGACGAACTGTTCCACGGTCACAGCGTGGGCAGTATCCAGCTGCGGGGCTGCACAGCGGCACAGGCCAATGAAATTCAGCGCTATGCGGTGGAAAAAACCCGTCTTGGCATCCCGTTCCTGTTCAGCGAAGAAGCGCTGCACGGCTTTATGTCCAAAGACTCCACCTGCTTCCCTCAGCAGATCGGTCTGGCTGCCACGTTCCATCCGGAGCTGGGCTATCAGATGGGCCGCTGTATTGCAACGGAAGCCTATGTCTGCGGTGTGCGGGAAACTTTCAGCCCGGTAATGGACCTGATTCGTGATCCCCGTTATGGTCGTGGCGAAGAATCCTATGGCGAGGACATTCATCTGTGTGCGGAGTTTGCCCGGGAAACCGTCCGCGGTTTACAGGGCGATTCTCTGAAAGACCCGGACACGGTAGCAGCAGAGCCCAAGCACTATGTGGGATACGGCAACCCGGTGGCCGGTCTGAACTGCGCACCCTCCACCATGGGCCGTCACGAAGTGTTTGCCCAGTGTATGCCGGTGTTTGAGGAAGCCTTTGTGGAAGGCGGCGCTGTCAATGCCATGTGTTCCTATAATGCCATTGACGGAGTCCCCGTTTCCATGGACCACGAAATTCTGACCGACGTGCTCCGCGGTCAGTTTGGAATGCCCGGTTTTGTCCGTTCCGACATGACCGCTGTGGTGCGCCTGAATGACTGGCATTTTGTGGCGCCCACCCGTAAGGAAGCTATCCGTCTGGGCGTGGAGGCCGGTGTGGATCTCCAGCTGTTTGATTATCCCCACGATGAGTGGTGCAACGGTCTGGCAGAGCTGATTCGCGACGGCGAGATGAAGGAAGAAGTGCTGGACGAGGCTTGCCGCCGGATTCTGCGGGTGAAGTTCATGCTGGGCCTGTTTGAAAATCCCTATGTGGAAGAGGGCCGTGAAAAGAGCACCCTGCGCTGTCAGGCACACAGGGATGTGGCGCTGCAAATTGCCCGGGAGTCCATCTGCCTGTTGAAAAATGACCGGGATTTGCTGCCCCTTTCCAAAAATCTGAAAACAGTGGCTGTTTTGGGACCTGCCGCCGATGAACCGGCACTGGGTGACTATACAGCTCATCCCGACCGCAGCCACAGCATTACCGTGCTGGATGGCATTCGTGCAGCAGTTTCTCCCGAAACCGAAGTGCTGTATGAACACGGCTGCAACTTCCTGGGCGACACCATTCACCCCTTTGACCAGGGATATCTGGTGGCAGAGGACGGAAAAATGGGTCTGACCGGCCGGTATTACAACAACCGTACTTTCTCCGGCGAGCCGGTGGCAGTGCGCAATGACCTGATGATTAACTTTAACTGGATTTACACCAGCCCCCATGCGGCGGTTGACAGCAGCTGCTTCAGTGTTGTGTGGACTGGCGCTGTCAGAATGCCTTATGAGCTGGACGGCTGCATCGGCCTGAGCAGCCAGGACAGCATGCGTCTGTACATTGATGGAAAACTGCTCATTGACGGTTGGGGAGAGGGCAAGAACTCCAGCCAGCTGCTGCCCTTCCATTTTGAAAAGGGCAAAACCTACGACGTGCGCATTGAGTACACCAACGATATGCGCGGCGCCCGTGTCATCTTCGGTTATAACAGCGGTATGGAGGACTATTCCAAAGCGCTGGAAGCTGCACGCCGTGCGGATGTGGCCATCGTCTGTCTGGGTGATAATGAAGAGACTTCCGGTGAAAACTTCGACCGCGTCAGCCTGGATCTGCCCGGCAGTCAGCTGGACTTCCTGAAAGCTGTCTATGAGACGGGTACGCCGGTGGTGCTGGTGATTCAGGGTGGCCGTCCGGTAACGGCCAACTGGGAACAGGCTCATATTCCGGCCATTCTGGAAGCCTGGTTCCCCGGCGAACAGGGCGGTACAGCCGTAGCGGAAACCCTGTTCGGAGACAACAATCCTGCCGGCCGTCTGCCCATTACCTTCCCCCGTTCTGTGGGTCAGATTCCCTGCCACTACAGCCGTCTTCCCGGCGGCGGATGGCGCTATGTGGAGATGGACTGGATGCCCCTGTATCCCTTTGGCTATGGCCTGTCCTATACCCGGTTCCGCTATGACAATCTGAGCCTTTCCGCAGAAACCATCCGTCCCGGCGAGCCGCTGGAGGTTTCCTTCGATGTGACCAATATCGGAGATCGGGAAGGTACCGATGTGCCTCAGGTATACATTCGCGACTGCTTCAGCTCCACCGTCAAACCGGTGCGGGAACTGGCAGCCTTTACCCGGGTCACCCTGCAGCCCGGTGAGACCCGCCGTGTTACGGTCACAGTATCTCCCCGTCGGATGCGCACCCTTGGCCCGGACTATGTCTGGCGCGTAGAGCCCGGCGAGTTCCGGATTATGGTGGGCAGCAATGCAGCGGACACCCAGCTGGAAGGCGGATTTACCGCAGCAGAGTAAGCCCGATTTTTTGAATCAAAAAGCAAGCTCCCGTTTTCTGCACGAAAACGGGAGCTTTGTTTTGTCAAAAAATTAGAGAAGGGTGTCCAGATGCAGTTCATAGAGCAGGTCGTCTGTCTGCTGGATACTCAGCTTTTGGCGCAGGGAAAAAGCGATCACACTGTCACGACGGTCGCGGGGATACAGTTCCCGGGCCATTCCCATCCGCAGGAGGCGCTGAGTCTGGGTAATGGACAGGGGAAACCCAAACGCCAGTGCCAGCAGTTTGTCCCGATTGGGATGTTTGGTGCCTGCAAAAATCTGATAGCCATAAATCTGGTTCAGGCCGGAACGCCGGATGACTTTATTTTTAGCGCTTCCTGTTTCCTCCAACAGCTGAGCCAGATACACATGAAGGGGCATTTCCAGAAATTCCGCCCCGTTATTTTTCAGATATTGACTGATATCTTTTTCCAGCGACAACATCTGCATCAGTTCCTGTGTGCTTTTTTCCAACTTTGCCGCCTCCTTGTGGAAAAAATGGTTTCGTGGTACAATTTGTTGCAGTGCAATCTGAGACAGATTGTTTTCAATACTTTAAAACTAAGAATATCAGGTTTTGTTTGATGAAGCAAGAGGGAGTTTTTATGGGGTGGAGAGAACAATATGAGATCCATCAGGTAATCCATGAAAGTGCAAAAGGTGCGGTTTTTGCCGGATGGGATGCAGGAACCAGGCAGGAGGTGATCCTCCGGGTGCTCTATCACTCGAACGGAGCGGTGTATCGGGTTTTACAGCAGATTTCCTGTCCAGGCATTCCCAGAATTTATCAGCTGTTTCCGGACGGGTTGGATACGGTGGTCGTGGAGGAGAAAATTCCGGGAAAGACGTTGGAACAGAGGATGATGGAAAATCCCTGTTTTTCCAGAGAAGAAATTGTCCGGATTCTGACACAGCTGGTACAGACGCTGGAGGCCATCCATGTAAGAGGGATTATTCATCGGGACATTAAGCCTTCCAATATCGTTCTGTCTGGATATCGAACCGTGCTGATCGATTTTGATGCTGCGCGGCAGTATCGCGAAAACAGCAGTGCCCGGGATACGGTGTGTCTGGGAACAGAAGGGTACGCGCCGCCGGAACAGTACGGATTTTCCCAGACGGACCAGCGCTCGGATTTATATTCTCTCGGCGTGCTGCTGAAAGAACTGTGCCGACATACGGGTGAATTCGGGCTGGGGGAGGTCATTCGCCGGTGTACCGCTTTTTCACCGGAGGACCGGTATCCTTCGGCCGCAGCCTTAGCGGAAGATTTGAAAAGACGCAATCTTTTTTATGGGATACAGCCTGTCCCATCCCAAAATCCGCCGGCATCGATATCGATTCTCGATTCTTCCTTCAAAAAAACGGTTAAAATCGTGTTGGGAATCTTTTATGCACTGATGACGGCGGTGCTGCTGATGCCGATGGATTTTGAAGTGACGACGCTGGACTATCTGGTTTCCAAGTTGGTGTATCTGCAAATTCCGCTGTTTCCCGCTGTGCTGACCTTTAACTGGTTTGGACTGCGAAAATGGTTTCCTCTGTTGAAGCGAAAAGAGATATACTGGAAAATCGCGGGACTGATACTCTATGGAGTGGTATTTCTGGTGGTGCTTATTTCTTTGAACGCCATTGCATTTCAGATTTATTCGGAGGAAGCACTGACGATTCTCCAGACTCGTGCCTGATGGATGAGTAAGCTGTCAGCATAGGACAGGAATTTCCAAATCTGCTACAATACCTTTCAGAAACTGATTATGAAAAAGGAGCTGGCAGATCTAAATGGAAAATGAGGGGAAAGTACAAAAGAAAAAACCGGTTTGGAAAAGATGGTGGTTTTGGCTGATCGTGCTGATTGTTGCAGCAGGAATCGGTGCGGCTTCTTCCGGAAATTCCGGCAGCAGCGACAAACCCGCCGCTTCTGTAAGTGCAGGAGATGAGCAAAGCAAAGAAAGCAAACCGGAGGAATCAAAGCAGGAAGAAGTGCTGGAGGTTACGGCACAGGAGCTGCTGGATGCCTATGATAAAAATGGTGTTTCGGCGGACAAACAGTATAAGGGCAAAAAACTTCGGGTTACGGGGACCGTGGGAAGTATTGCCAACGATATTCTGGACAAGTCCTATGTTACGCTGGAAAATGAAGAAGACGAGTATGCGCTGATTAGTGTACAGTGCTATTTTGAGGAAGATCAGCTGGACAGTATTGCTTCTTTGGAAGAAGGAGATACGGTTGTACTGGAAGGGATTTGTGAAGGAAGCACCATTAATGTGATGCTGAAAAAATGTGAATTGGTGTCCTAAATTAGGAAATGTGACAGCGAAACCTCGAGGAATTCCTCGAGATTTCGCTGTTTTTTCATGTTGTTTGTATCAATGAACAAAATTTATGTGATTGTTTTGTGAATTTGAGAGATACTTGTTCAAAATATAATGTTTGTTTACTGTTAAATATGGTTTTTTATATGGTTTTTTGTTTTCGGGTGTGGTTAAATGGAAACAAGGAAAATGTGGAATCCGGAATTTTCCTGTGCAGGATGTTACAGGAGAAGTCCGGTTTGTGCATTTTTGTCACGTGACCCGATCTTGTTATTTTTGAGAAAGGAAAGTGAAAAATGAAACACATGAAAAAGCGCATCATCGCCTGCCTGCTGGCCGGCCTGATGTCCGTCTCCTCTCTCTCGGTCATTTCACCCAGCGTTTCCGCTGCTGGGTTGGGCTATTGGCCGGAGCCTCTGCCCATGGGCAACCAGTGGTATTATCAGAATGAAAGCCTGCAGCCTTATGGCTCCTGCTTCCAGATTGATGAACTGAAAAACTGGAGCCCGGACAACGATCCCGACGCCCGGTACAACCGCGGCTCCATTGAGCTCCGCGACCGGTGGATGGGTCCCAACGTCAACCCGTTGGCCTCCCGCGATGCAAAGGTCATGCCGCTGGCCATGTCCAACGCCCGCGCCAGTGAAGCTGCTTCTCAGGGCGGCGACGGCGATTTCGTCTATGCATTCAATAACTTCCAGTATGTAGATACCTACAACTTCTGGGGCGGCTCCTCCGGCGAAGGCCCCATCGCCATTCCTTCCCCCGAGCACATTGACTCCGCACACCGCAACGGTGTTCCCGCAACCGGCACCATTTTCATCCCTTGGGGCGACTATGCATACGGCAACCGCTTTGTGCAGGAAATGGTAGAAAAGAACCCCGACGGCACCTATCCCGCCGCTGATAAGCTGATCGAGATCGCCCAGTACTACGGCTTCGACGGCTATATCTTCAACGCCGAATCCGGTACCGGTGTACCCGGCTTTAAGGATTTCCTGGCTTATATCCAGAGAAAGAAGCCCGATAACTTCACCATTTCCTGGTACAACGGCTCCGGTACTCTGAATACCGGCAGCATTCAGAATTGGATGCAGGACGGCGAAGAGCGCGTTACCGATGAATGGTGGCTGGATATGAGCGGTAATGGCAATGTGGACGGCACCATTGCAGCGGCTCAGGAAATGGGCGTTGACCCCTGGAACATCCACTCCACCTGGGAATACTGGCCCATGTCCGGCATGAGCGGAACCAAGGGCGGCAACTATCAGACCCGTCTGGATGAGAACGGAATCCTGAAGATTTCTCTGGGTATTCTGGCTCCTACCGTTACCCTGACCCAGGCCAAGAATTCCGATGACTTTATCAATGTACAGGATCAGAAGCTGTGGGTTGGCCCGACCTTCGATCCTTCCTCCACTTATCGTCCTCAGAGCGAGTTCTGCGGATTTGCCAACATGGTGGCCGACAAGACCCCTGTGATCGGCACCGACTTTGTTACCAACTTCACCACTGGTAACGGCTACAAGTTCTATGAGAACGGTGTAGTCACCGGTAAGGAAGACGGCTGGTACAACCGCTCCCTGACCGACGTTCTGCCCACCTGGCGCTGGATCATCGAATCCGAAGGCCAGAAGCTCTCCGCCAAGATCGACTTTGACGATGCATGGTGGGGCGGCACCTCCATGAAGGTGTATGGCAGCATGGACGCTGAGAAGTCCAACCACATCAAACTGTACAGCGCACAGCTGGATATCACCGAAACCAGCAAGTTCAGCATCACCTACAAGGCTCCCAAGGACGGCGTGAACGTAGAACTGGGCCTGTGCTATGGCGATGACTACTCCGACGAGAACTTTAAGTTCTATCCCATCGAGACCACCGCAGGCGAAGGCTGGAACACCGCAACTGTGGATCTGTCCGGCGATGCAGGCAAGCGTGCCATTGCAATCTCCCTGCGTTACACTGCTCCCGAGGGAGTTACCGATTATGCCATGAATGTTGGCCGTATGGCATTTACCACCAACGACAAGGCTCCGGCAACTGTTTCCGACATTACTCTGGATGAAGTGATCTATCCCACCGATCTGAATATGGAAGCCCGTATTTACTGGGAAAAGGCCGACGACGCCTTTATGTACATGATTCATCGTGTACTGCCCGACGGCAAGCGTGAGTTCGTGGGTGCAACCCCCAGCGATGCTTTCTATCTTGGCAAATACAATCGCATCGGCGATGAAGAAGCCGCTACTTTCGAGATTACTCCTTACACCGAGAACGGTGTGAAGGGTTCCGCAACCTCCTTCTCCATTGCATGGAAGGATTTCCCCGCAGATTCTTTCGTGGAAGTTCCTGAAATGGGCGAAAACCTGGCTCTGGGCAAGCCCGCTGTTTCCAGCGTGACCTGCGTGGCCGATGGTCCTGTTGACAAGATTAACGATGGTGTTATCCCCAACTCCAAGTGGTGCTCGCAGAGAGTTCCCGGCTATGCTGTTATCGACCTGGGAGAAGAAAAGGATATCTCCAGATGGGTTGTATACCATGCAAATGCCCGCGGCGCCGGTGAAGGCGTTGATATGAACACAGTTGCCTTTGACTTCTCCTATGCAGGCGACGATGGCAAGCCCTTGCTGACCGGCGACGATGCCGCAAGCCGCGCAAGAGTGCAGAGCTTGTCCTTTACACGTGCAGATGCCGTGACCGGCAACAAGCAGAATATTACTGACCGCAACCTGTCCGAACCCATCAAGGCCCGTTATATCAAACTGAATGTTACCCAGAGTGATAACAGCCCCTGGCATGCAATCCGCGTTTATGAGTTCCAGGTCTATGAGAACCCCGGCGTTCTGTCCGTGGCTGCTCCCTCTACTCCTCTGGCCCGTAACGTGACCGTAAAGAATAATGAAGGCGCCACCGATACCGTGGTAGTGGATAACGTTGGTATGCTGTATACCTCCGGCCAGTATCCGGGCGGCTCCATCAGCGAAAACACTGGTGTTGTCAAGCTGTATGACAGTCTGACTGCCGAAGAACCCATCGCACAGGTAAAGGCTACCCAGCCTGATAACTCCTACAAGCAGCGTTCCGTTGGTATCGCAAAGTTTGAGAATCTGGAACTGAACGCCGAAGGCGGCCGTCTGTTCTATGAGATTCTGGACGAATCCGGCGGAGAAATCCTCCATAGTGCCCGCTACAGCGTGGAATACGCTCCCGAAACCGGTGAAGAGATCACCGAGCCTACTGCAGAACTCCTTGGCACTGTTCGCGGCTCTCAGCTGCGCGACCGTTATGGCGTTCTCAACCTGTCCGGTCTGCCCGAGGGCGCAGAAGTAACCGTATATGCATCTGAAGATGCAGATCATCCCATTCGTTTCTCCAATCCTGCTGTGGATGGAAAGACTACCGTTACCGGTATTCCGCTGAATGCCGAGGGTGCAGGCAATGTTTGCTATGAAGTATTCGTTTCCGGCCATCCCAATTCCCAGCGTTTCAGTGTTTCCTATGACAGTGCAATGGCTATTCCCGCAGACCTGAGCGGTCTGAATGAGCTGATCGACAGATGCAGCATTTATACCGAAGCTGATTGCACCAGCGCAACCTGGCCGGCCTTCAACGAGGCTCTGACCGCTGCCAAGGCAGTGGAAGAAGGCGCTGACACCGCTGCCGCAGAAGCAGCCCGCGCCGCTCTGGCAAAGGCATATGCAGACCTGCGCGGCAAGGCTGATACCCAGCGCCTGGCTGAACTGACTGCCGATTTCGCAGCCAAGTATCAGGAGAACAACTACACCGCAACCAGCTATCAGGCATTCAAAGAAGAGCTGGACAAGTGCAACGCCATGATTAAGAGCGGCGATTGCAACGAGTTCGAAGTAGAGCAGGCCCGTATTGCTCTGGAAGCATCTGTTCGTGGCCTGGTAGAAAACAATGGTGCAACAGTAACCAACGTGACGGTTGATCCCGATAGCATTGAGCTTGGCAAGGGCGCAACTCAGAAGTTCACCGCAACCGTAACCGGCGAAGGCGATCCCACCCAGGCAGTTACCTGGACTCTGGAAGGCAATGAGCACGAGAACACCGTGATCAAGGCTGATGGTACCCTGCGTATTTCCGTGAATGAGACCGCCAAGACCCTGACCGTAACCGCAACCTCCAAGCTGGACGAAAGCAAGTCCGCAACCGCAACTGTTACCGTAACCGACGAAATCGTTGAACCCGACATCAAGGTTACCATCACTCCCGAAGAGCTGAAGGTAGACGCTAACCCGGGCCAGAAGGGCCAGTTCACCGCTCTGGTGGAAGGCACCGACAACCAGGATGTAGAGTGGACCATCAGCGGCAACAGCAGCGAAGAGACCCTGATCACCAATGGTCAGCTGTTCCTGGGCACCGATGAAACCGCAACCGAAATGACCGTAACCGCCACTTCCGTGGAGAACCCGGATTGCTTCGGCACCGCAAAGGTCATCGTTGACCGTGCAAACATGACTCTGCTGCAGAAGACCTATGATTATGCAAAGAACCTGAGCACCGAAGGCGTAACCGACAGTGCAAAGGCATACTTTGAGAAGGTGCTGGCAGAAGCCGAGGCTGTTCTGAATAATGCAGCCGCATCTCAGGAAGAAGTAAATACCGCTTGGGACAACCTGCTGGAAGGCATCTGGGGCCTGGGCATTGTCCAGGGCGACAAGACGATGCTGGAGCAGCTGATTGTGAAGGCAGAGGCTATGATTCCGAATCAGGACAAGTATGTACAGGACAACTGGCAGCAGCTGGTGGATGCCCTGGCAGACGCAAAGGCCATGATGGACAACGGCGATGCACTGGAAGAGGATATCCAGCCTGTAGCAGATGCTCTGCTGGAAGCAATCCTGGCTCAGCGCTTCAAGGCAGACAAGTCCAACCTGGAAGACCTGATTAACAAGGCCGAGTCTATCGACCTGAGCAAGTACACCGAGGAGAGCGTAGCAGTGTTCCAGGCCGCATTCAAGGCAGCTAACGCTGTTCTGGCCGACGAGAGCCTGAGCGAAGACGATCAGGATGTAGTGGACAATGCAGTTGCTGAGCTGAATGCAGCCATCGAGAACCTGAGCGTGAAGGATGACGCCACCAATCCTGATGACGGTAAGGACGATAACTCCAAGCCCGATGATGGCAAGGATGAGGGCAACAACAGCACCTCTACCGGTGACAACACCAGCAAGCCCGACAGCGACAAGAATGATCCCGCCGCAACCGGCGATGCAACTCCTGTTCTGCTGATGGCAGCGCTGGCAACAGTGGCAGCCGCAGGCGTATACCTGTTCCGCCGCCGTCTGTGCAAATAATCCCCAAACCTCTGTAGTGTTTGTTTAATACTCCATGAAAGTACGGCTGCCCGCCATGGGCAGCCGTATTTCCTTTTGATTGGTGAAAATTTATAATTGAAAGATTTCATACAACGTGATAAACTTTTGGAATGAAACATCGTAAAAATGTAAATTCTGCCGATTTTTTTGGATTTATTTGTATATAAGTCTGAATTTAACAAATACGTTTTGTGCAATAAATGCATAAAATTTCAAGATATAATGTTTTTTTACTGTTAAATATACTTTTTGATATGGTTTTCACAACCTGCTTGTGCTTAAATATAAACAAGAGAAATGCGACACCAATTGAGAAAACTGGGAGGAACATTTCCGTTTTGTAAGAACTTGTTTGAGAAAGGAAAGTGGAAGATGAAACACCTTAGCAAGCGAATCCTTGCCTGTTTACTGGCCGGTGCGCTGACTGTGAGTTCTTTTGCAGTTGCTGCGCCCATGGCTTCCGCAGCAGGCGCCACTTTGGGCTACTGGCCGGAGCCTTTGCCGGTTGGCAACCAGTGGTACTATCAGAATGAAAGCCTGCAGCCTTATGGTTCCTGCTTCCAGATCGACGAACTGAAGAAGTGGAGCCCGGATAACGATCCTGATGCCCGCTATAACCGGGGTGCTGTGGAGCTGCGCGACCGCTGGATGGGTCCCAACGTGAACCCGCTGGCTTCCCGCGATGCAAAGGTCATGCCTCTGGCAATGTCCAATGCTCGCGCCAGTGAAGCACCTTCTCAGGGTGCTGACGACGATTTCGTCTATGCATTCAACTATTTCCAGTATGTGGATACTTTCAACTTCTGGGGCGGCTCTTCTTCTGAAGGCCCAATTGCCATTCCTTCTCCCGAAGTGATCGACTCTGCACACCGCAATGGTGTTCCCGCAACCGGTACCATTTTCCTGCCTTGGGGCGATAGCGCATACGGCAATCGGTTTGTCAAGGAAATGCTGGAAAAGGATGCGAACGGCAATTACATTGCAGCTGACAAACTGATTGAGATTGCTCAGTACTATGGCTTTGACGGCTATATCTTCAATGCCGAGTCCGGCACCGGCGTTACCGGCTTTAAGGATTTCCTGGCTTATATCCAAACAAAGAAGCCTGATAATTTTACCATTTCCTGGTATAATGGTTCTGGTTCTGTTAACTCTACCAGTATTAACAGCTGGATGCAGAGCGGTGATACCCGCATTACCGACGAGTGGTGGCTGGATATGAGCGGCAGCAGCAGCGGGTCCATTGATACCTCTATTGCAGCGGCCAAACAGACTGGCATCAGCCAGTGGGATCTCCATTCTACTTGGGAAAATTGGCCTATGGAAACTTCCGCTAAAGGCGGTGACTATCATACCCGTTTGGACGAGAACGGAATCCTGAAGATCTCTCTGGGTATTCTGGCACCTACCGCCAGCTTGCAGCAGGCCAACAGTTCCGATGATTTTATCAATGTACAGGATTCCAAAATGTGGGTTGGTCCTACTTTTGATCCTTCCTCCACTTACCGCCCGGATGACGAATTCTGCGGATTCGCAAGTCTGGTGGCCGACAAGACTCCCGTCATCGGCACCGACTTTGTTACCAACTTCACCACTGGTAACGGCTACAAGTTCTATGAGAACGGTGTAGTCACCGGTAAGGAAGACGGCTGGTACAACCGCTCCCTGACCGACGTTCTGCCCACCTGGCGCTGGATCATCGAATCCGAAGGCCAGAAGCTCTCCGCCAAGATCGACTTTGACGATGCATGGTGGGGCGGCACCTCCATGAAGGTGTATGGCAGCATGGACGCTGAGAAGTCCAACCACATCAAACTGTACAGCGCACAGCTGGATATCACCGAAACCAGCAAGTTCAGCATCACCTACAAGGCTCCCAAGGACGGCGTGAACGTAGAACTGGGCCTGTGCTATGGCGATGACTACTCCGACGAGAACTTTAAGTTCTATCCCATCGAGACCACCGCAGGCGAAGGCTGGAACACCGCAACTGTGGATCTGTCCGGCGATGCAGGCAAGCGTGCCATTGCAATCTCCCTGCGTTACACTGCTCCCGAGGGTGTTACCGATTACGCCATGAACGTTGGCCGTATGGCATTCACCACCAACGATGAAGCTCCGGCAACTGTTTCCAGCGTAACTCTGGATGAAGTGATTTATCCCACCGATACCCAGCTGGAAGCCCGTGTTTACTGGGAGAAAGCCGACGATGCCTTTACCTACATGATTCATCGTGTACTGCCTGACGGTAAGCGTGAGTTCGTGGGTGCAACCCCCAGCGATGCTCTGTATCTGGGCAAGTTCGAGCGCATCGGCGATGAAGAAGCCGCTACCTTCGAGATTACTCCTTACACCGAGACGGGTGTGGCCGGAACCGCAACTTCCTTCTCCATTGCATGGAAGAATGTGCCGGAAAATTCCTTTGACCGTATTCCTGAAATGGGCGAAAACATGGCCCTGAAAAAGCCTGCTGTTTCCAGCTCTACCTGGCAGGATGTTACCGTTGATAAGGTAAACGACGGTGTCATTCCCAACAGTAAGTGGTGCGACACCGCTGGATATGGCTATGCAGTTATCGATCTGGGCGAAGAGAAAGAAATTTCCAGATGGGTTGTGTATCATGCAAACTGCCGTGGTGCCGGTGAAAGCGTCGATATGAATACCGTTGACTTTGACTTCCAGTATGCTCCGGACGATGGTCTGCCTATGCTGACCGGTGACGATGCTGAAAGCAAAGAACGTGTTAATAATATGAAGTTCACCGTGGCGGATGTGGTAACCGGTAACAAACAGAATGTTACGGACCGCAATCTGTCCGAGCCTATCAAAGCCCGCTATATCAAACTGAATGTTACCGATAGTGACAACAGTGCATGGGGCGCTATCCGTATTTATGAGTTTGAAGTATATGAGAAGCCCGGCGTTCTGTCCGTGTCCGCACCTTCTGTGCCGCTGGCACGCAGCGTGACCGTTCATAACAACGAAGGCGCTGCCGATACCGTGGTAGTAGACAACGTTGGTATGCTGTATACCTCCGGTTCCTATGGCGATAAGAACGGCGTTTTCAGTGAAAATACCGGTGTTGTGAAACTGTATGACAGCTTGGATGCTGAAGAGCCCATTGCACAGGTGAAGGCTACCCAGCCCAATGAATCCTATAAGCAGCGTTCTATGGGTATTGCGGAGTTCAAGGATCTGGAACTGAACCCCGAAGGCGGCCGTCTGTTCTATGAGATTCTGGACGAATCAGGCGGAGAAGTTCTCCACAGTGCCCGTTACAGCGTGGAATACGCTCCCGAAACTGGTGAAGCAATTGCCAAACCGACCACAGAACTGAAGGGTTCTGTCCGCGGATTCCAGCTAACCGAAGCAGTAGATGCCAGCAGCCAGTACGGCACTGCCCGTCAGCGTTATGGTATTCTGAATCTGTCCGGTCTGCCCGAGGGTGCAGAAGTAACCGTTTATGCATCCGAAGAAGCCAACCATCCCATTCTGTATTCCAATCCTGCTGTAAATGGTACAGCAAAAATTTCCGGTGTTCCGCTGAACACAGCCGGTGGTACGGTTTACTATGAAGTGAATGTTTCTGGTCGTCCCACCTCTGAGCGGTTTACCGTAGAGTATGGTGATCCCATGACTCTGACCGCTGATCTGAGCGGCCTGAATGAACTGATTGACCGTTGCGAAACCAAGACCGAGGAAGACAGCACTTCCGCAACCTGGCCGGCCTTTAACGAGGCTCTGACTGCTGCCAAGGCAGTGGAAGACGGCGCTGACACCGCTACCGCAGAAGCAGCTCGTGCTGCTCTGGCAAAGGCATACGCAGACCTGCGCGGCAAGGCTGATACCCAGCGTCTGGGCGAGTTGGTAGATGAATTCTCCGCAAAGTATGCGGAGGAAGATTATACTGCTTCCAGCTATGCCAAGCTGAAGGCAGAACTGGATAAGTGCAGCGCCATGATTAAAGCCGACGACTCCAACGAGTTGGAAGTATCACAGGCTCGCATTGCACTGGAAGCAGCAGCTCGCAATTTGATTGAAAATACCGGCGCAACTGTAACCAACGTGACCATTGATAATGGCGATGTTTCTCTGGGCAAGGGTGGCAAAGAGGTCTTTACTGCTACCGTTTCCGGTGAAGGCGATCCCAGCCAGGCAGTTACCTGGACTGTGGAAGGCGCACAGAGCCCGAAGACCAACATCAAAGAAGATGGTACCCTGAAGGTTTCCATGGAAGAGACCGCCAAGACTTTGACTGTAACTGCAACCTCCAAGCTGGATGAAACCAAGTCCGCTTCTGTTACCGTTACTGTTACCGATGAAGTTGTTACCCCCGAGATTACTGTAACCGTTGATCCCGCTGAACTGAGAGTCAATCCCGATGCTGGCCAGAAGGGTCAGTTTACTGCAATCGTGGAAGGCGCTGAGGATGACGAGACCGTTACCTGGACCATTTCCGGCAATACCAGCGAAGGAACTATGATTACCAATGGTCAGCTGTTCCTGGGTGAGGGTGAAACCGCCAGCGAAATGACCGTTACGGCAACTTCCAATGAGAACCCCGACTGCTTTGGAACTGCGAAAGTAATTGTTGCTCGTTCCAATAAGACTCTGCTGCAGAAGACTTATGAGTATGCAAAGGACCTGAGCACCGAAGGCGTGACCGACAGTGCAAAGGCATACTTCGAGCAGGTGCTGGCAGAAGCTGAGGCTGTGCTGGCCAACCCTGCCGCAACGCAGGAAGAAGTAGACACCGCTTGGAACAACCTGCTGGAAGGCATCTGGGGTCTGGGCATTACCCAGGGCGACAAGACCATGCTGGAACAGCTGATTGCCAAGGCAGAAGACATGGTTGCCAACGAGAACAAGTATG
>ERZ791934.1456-NODE-1456-length-22276-cov-4.345214_pt1 | contig 22276 bp, 17 predicted proteins | sample MGYA00510125_ERZ791934 | MGnify/ENA primary metagenome ERZ791934 (study PRJEB30046, sample SAMN00993240) | human gut metagenome | study: EMG produced TPA metagenomics assembly of the A metagenome-wide association study of gut microbiota in type 2...
TGAACGCATCGATCCTACAGCTTTGCTGCAAGGAAGCGTTCATTGAATCATGAATCTCGATTGGATTTTTAAAGGTATATTCATGGTATAATGATTCCACGATTACAACGGCGATGCCGAACGGAAGAAATTATCTAGGAAAAGGATACGAGGTAAATTATGGCACTAAAATTTTGCTCTTTTGCCAGCGGCAGTTCTGGAAACTGCTATATGGTTAAAAGTGAACATACAACGTTATTGGTAGATGTTGGAATTACAGGGAAGCGGGTCTTCGCCGGGCTGGAGGAACGGGGTGTCACACCAGAAGAAATCGACGGCATTCTGATTACCCACGAACATATCGACCATGTGAGGAGTCTGAGAATGGTCAGCAAAAAGGCGTCAAATGCAGGCGTTTTTGCGTCAAATGGAACTTTGAACGTAATTGCAGACAAAATTCCAGAAGAGAGAGCCTATGGTGTCCCGAATGAAAGCCCTTTTTATATTGGAGATATACGGGTGAATCCTTTTCACCTCTCACACGATGCGGCAGAACCGACAGGATATTCTTTTGCCCACGACGGCAGACAGGTGACGATCGTTACAGATACGGGATTTGTCTCTGAAGAGATTTTTCACCAGGTGGAATCAGCAGACTTGCTGATTTTAGAGGCGAATCACGAGGTGAATATTTTGAAGATGGGGGCATATCCATATCCTTTAAAGAGAAGAATTTTAGGAGATGAGGGACATCTCTCCAATGAAGCGGCCGGTCATTGTCTTTGCCAAATGTTAAAAAAAAGAGTGCATGACAAAATCCCTCACGTGGTTCTTGCACATCTGAGCAAAGAGAACAATACGCCGGGCCAGGCCTACTTGACCATCAGAAACATATTATTTGAAGAAGACTTTTACATAGACAAGGATTTAAAATTAGATATTGCAAACAGGGACGAAGTAAGTCCATTTGTGGAAGTGTAAAAATTTTATGAATATTTCAGTCATATGTGTTGGAAAACTAAAGGAAAGATACTGGTCAGAGGCGATTGCTGAATACTGCAAGCGACTGAAAAGCTATTGCAATTTGGAAATTGTAGAGTTAAAAGAGTCAAGGCTGCCAGATAAGTCTGGTCCTGCAGAAGAAAAGGCTGTCAAGGAAACTGAGGGTGAAGAAATTCTCAAGAAGATAAAAGACGGCATGTATGTCGTCACGTTAGAAGTGAATGGCAGAGCAATGTCCTCCGAAAAGCTAGCTGAGAAAATTGAGAAATTGACGATTGATGGGATCAGCAATATTGCCTTTGTCATCGGCGGAAGTTTAGGTCTCAGCGAGGCGGTAAGCTGCCGGGCAGACCTTCAGTTATCTTTCTCTCAAATGACCTTTCCTCATCAGATGATGAGGGTCATTTTACTAGAACAGATATACAGAAGTTTCAAAATAATTCGAAATGAGACGTATCACAAATAATATACTAAAGTACTATTTACATTTTAAAAAAAAAGCATATAATGAGGTGTAGTTCAAAATGAACAGGGAAAAGTTTACAAGAGAAAAATGGAAGATTTTCTTCTATATGGTGGTTTACAGTTTGCTTTGTGAGGCCTTTTCCCTGTTTGTTTTTGGATTTGACTGGAGATTTACCTTTGGCTTAATAATGGGAATATGTGCAGTGACCGTTAATCTAACGGCTTTGGAAAAAGTTGTTGATTGTGCTATAGATGGAAAACAAATATGGTTGGCCTTCCTGCTTCACATGGGGAGGTTTTTACTTTTTGGGGTAACTGGCTATCTTTGTTACAGGATTGACATCATTGCATTAGCCGCATATGGAATCGGCGTATTGGGTCTGACCGTAGCTTCAGTGATTACATATGTGAAGGAGGGATAGAATGATAAACATTGACGAGCTGGGATCTCGTATTATCCTCAGTCTCGCAGATGGGAAACTGCTGATTACAGAGAGCACGCTCTTTGGCCTCATTCTTGCCGTAATATTAGCGGCAGTAGGAATCTGGCTGGGAAGCGGACTCAAAACTGTCCCCAAAGGGAAGCAGATCGTAGCAGAGACCATCGTCGGGTGGATCTACAAGTACACCCGTGAAAATATGGGAGAGGAAAATGAACATTTTGCCCCTTACATCGGAACAATCTTTGCGTTTATCGTCTGCGGCAGTTCTTTGGGCCTATTGGGTCTGAGGCCGATTACGGCAGACTTGAATGTGACCTTTGCCTTATCCGGGCTGACCTTTATTTTAATTCAGGCCAACAGCATAAGGAAACTCGGAGTAAGAGGAAGACTGCGGGAGATGTGTGATCCATATCCGTTCATGTTCCCGCTGAAGATTTTAGAAGATGTGACATTGCCAATTTCGCTCTCTCTGCGACTTTTCGGAAATATTCTGGGAGGCGTTATCGTAGTAGACCTGTGGATGAGCCTGATGGAGTTTTTGAGCAGCTTGCTGACGGACGTCCCGTTTTTGCGGGCAATCACTGTATTGCCGTTGAACGGTTTCTTCGATATGTTTGAGCCGGCGATTCAGACCTACATCTTCACCATGCTGACCATGGTATTCTTAACTACCGCCATGGAAGGCGTGTCATCAAGAGTTAGTAAAAATGATAATTAATAAATGGAGGTAAAAAAATGGGTATTATAGCAATAGGAGCAGGCATCGCAATCGGCCTGGCAGCATTAGGTATCGGTATCGGTCAGGGTTTTGGACTGAGAGGCGGCCTGGAAGGGATTTCAAGACAGCCGGAAGCCAGTGGTATCATCAGAACGACGATGATCGTAGGTATGGCCATCATGGAGACCATCGGCGTATTAGCCTTTGTCATCGCGATTATGCTGGTAAGTAAGCTTTAAATAGATTGAGAGCAGGAAGGAGGCGGATAAGACATGGAAATGTATCAACCGCTGTTAACGATCAACTGGAACCTGTTGTTCACAGCCGTAACAATCATCGTTTTATTCATCATCCTGAAGGTATTCTTCTTTGAAAAAGTTCACAAATTTATGATGGACAGAGAAAATGAGATTAGGAGTTCAATTGAAAATGCTGACAATGTCAATAAGCTGGCAGACGAGAAGCTGCAGAATTATGAAGCAAAGATAGCCAATGTTGAGATGGAAAGCAGACAGATGCTCAAAGCCGCCAGAGACGAAGCGAAAGTGCAAGCAAAGGAAATCGTCGACAGCGCCAATGAAAAAGCAAGAAATCTTATTGATCACTCTCAGAAAGAAATTAGGCGTGAGCAGTATAACGCAAGGAAAGAGTTGAAAGAAGAAGTCGGCAACCTGGCAATGATGGCTGCAGAACAGATTCTGGAGAAAGAACTTTCCCCTGAGACCCATGAAGAGATTATCAACAAGATTATTGAGGAGGCTGACGAAAAACCATGGAGTTAATGATAGCAATGACCTATGGCAGGGCGCTCTTTGACGCGGCAGTTGAACTTGATAAGATTGATGAAATAAAAGAAGAAATCGATCAGATTGATGGAATATTAAAAAAGGAACAGGACTACGTCAGCTTGCTGTGTAATCCAGCAATTCCTGTTATAAAAAAGAAAGCCATGATCAGGAATGTATTTAAAGGCAGGGTCAGTAAAGAAGTACTATCCTTTCTTTATATCCTGATAGATAAAGATAGAATGTTCCACTATCACAGAATTGTGAAGGAATATTTGAAGCTGATGGATGAGTACAGAGGTGAGGCCTATGGCAAAATTTACTCCGCTGTACCACTGAGTCCAGAGCAACTTGTGAAATTTGAGGCTGAGGCAGGGAAGCTTCTCCGGGAAAAGGTCAAACTCAGAAATAAAATTGACCGCAGCTTATTAGGCGGCGTCAAGGTTTTGGTAGATGGAAAACTGATAGACGCATCTTTGCGCGCCTGCCTCAATGATTTGGACTATAAACTGAAAAAGCTATAAGAAGGGAGGGGAACCTCTATGAATTTAAGACCAGACGAAATAAGTGGTCTGATAAAAGAACAGATAAAAAACTACAGCAAGCAGCTGGAAATCTCTGATTTTGGTACGGTTATGCAGGTCGGAGACGGCATTGCCAGAGTTTATGGGCTGAACCGCTGCATGTCTGGAGAACTTTTGGAATTTCCAGGCGAAACCTATGGAATGGCTCTGAACTTGGAAGAGGATAATGTAGGTGCGGTTATTCTCGGTTCCGATAGAGAAATCGGTGAGGGCGATATTGTAAAACCTACAGGTACCGTGGTAGACGTTCCCGTTGGAGACGCTATGATCGGTCGTGTCGTAGACGCTTTAGGCCAGCCCATTGACGGCAAAGGCGCCATCGAGACTACGGAACACAGACCGGTAGAATATCCGGCGCCAGGGGTTCTGCAGAGAAAATCAGTTAATGAGCCGCTGCAGACGGGCATCAAGGCCATCGACGCCATGATGCCGATTGGCAAAGGGCAGCGTGAATTGATTATCGGCGACAGACAAACTGGTAAGACAGCCATTGCAGTTGACACGATATTAAATCAAAAAGACAAAGATGTCATTTGTATTTATGTAGCAATCGGTCAGAAAAAATCGACAGTGGCGCAGCTGGTGCAGAACCTGGAGAATCAAGGCGCAATGAAATACTCTATTGTAGTATCCGCAACTGCCAGTGAGGTAGCGCCGCTGCAATACGTCGCACCGTATTCTGGCTGTGCGATTGCAGAATATTTTATGTACAAAGGCAGAGATGTTCTGATTATTTACGACGATTTATCAAAGCACGCCGTCGCCTACAGAGCGATGTCGCTGCTTCTGAGAAGACCGCCAGGAAGAGAGGCATATCCGGGTGACGTGTTCTATCTTCACAGCCGTCTGCTTGAAAGAGCGGCAAAGCTGTCAGATGAATTGGGCGGCGGCTCTATTACAGCTCTTCCGCTGATTGAAACCCAGGCAGGGGACGTATCCGCCTATATTCCGACCAATGTAATTTCCATTACAGACGGGCAGATCTTCCTGGAGACAGAACTGTTCTTCTCCGGCCAGAGACCAGCTATCAACGCAGGAATCTCTGTCTCTCGAGTAGGCGGAAATGCGCAGATCAAAGCCATGAAGAAGGTATCCAACAAGATTAAGCTGATGCTGGCCCAGTACAGGGAGCTGCAGACTTTCTCCCAATTCGGTTCAGACGTAGACGCCAATACAAAACGCCAGCTGGATCATGGAAAAATTCTCATGGAGATTCTTAAGCAGGGACAGTATGGACCGGTAGACGTAGTGCACCAGGTGATGATTCTCTATGCGGCCTCTAACGGATACCTGGACGACATCGACGTCGATAAGATTAAGTCCTTTGAAAAACAATTTTATCCATATATGGATGATCATTTCCCAGAAATCGGCAAAGAAATCCGCACGACGGGAGACTACAGCGCAGACGCTGAAAAACTTCTGATTAAAGGAATCAAGGAGTTTAAGAAGGTAGGTTTTATCGATGGCTGAGCAAATGCAGAATATCCAGAGAAGAATCAAGAGCATTGGCAGTACAGAGAGAATTACCAATGCTATGAAGCTGGTTTCTGCAGCAAAACTGCGTAAAGCAAAGTCTGCTTTTGAGAGTTCCAGACTCTATTTGGGCAGACTGCTTGAATCCATTCAGGAGACTTTGGATGACGTAGAAGACGTACCGCAGCGCTTTTTGGCAGGAAGCAGAGACGTTAAGAACAAGTGCTATGTTTTGATTACCAGCAGCAACGGTCTCTGCGGCAGCTTCAACGGCAATGTAATCAGAACCATGACGGAGAGACTTTCTGAGTACGGTAATGACTACAGCAATGTGAGGATGGTGACCATCGGCTCTAAGGGGCGGGAATACTTTGCGCATCATGGAGTAGAGATTTTGATGGAGCACGACGCACCGGCAGATACGGTGACCTTTGAGGAGACAAAAGAAATCAGCAGACCGCTGATGGAGTTGTACGCAAAGGGAGAAATTGACGAAATCGATATCGTATATACCTCTTATATCAATACACTGAAGCAGGAAGTGATCATAAAGAAATTGCTTCCTATCGACATTCACAGTAAAGGCGAAGTGGGTGATTATACGAATCCTATCGAATATGGTCCGTCTGCAGAAGCAGTCTTCAGTTATCTTATACCGAAATATATTGAGCTGATGATTTTCAGCACATGTATTGAGTCCGCCACATGTGAGTATGCGGCAAGACGAACGGCCATGGAGAACGCCAACGATAACGCTAAGGATATCTTGGCAGATTTGCAGCTTGAATATAACCATGCAAGACAGTCTGCAATTACGGACGAAATTATAGAAATCGTTGCAGGCGCAGAGGCCCAGAGATAAAAATAATATGATCGATTGCGGACTGACTGAAGCCAGGCAATCGCAGCATAAGGTCTGCCTAGCCGCTCGCTCTGCTTGCGGGGCAGAACCATTAGTACGACAAAATCCACCCAATCAAACATCACCAGAGGCTCGTTCTCTTGGGGATTTAAAGCATAAGGTCTGCCTAGCCGCTCGCTCTGCTTGCGGGGCAGAACCATTAGGAGGTGAAAATCATTGAATAAAGGAACAATACATCAGATTATTGGGCCTGTTATAGATATCCGATTCCATCCCGACGAAATGCCGGAACTTCTCAATGCCATTGAAATACCCGTTGATGGGAAAAACATTGTGGCAGAGGTTCATCAGCATATCGGGGATGATGAAGCCAGATGCGTTGCTTTATCATCTACAGACGGTCTTTCGAGAGGAATGGAAGCAATTGATACCGGAGAACCGATTAAAGTCCCTGTAGGCAAGGAAGTCCTGGGGAGACTGTTCAACGTTTTAGGCGATCCCATCGATGAAAAGGGACCAGTTGCAACAGAGGTGAAGAGTTCGATTCACAGGCAGGCGCCGAAGTTTGAAGATCAGGATACGACATCCCATATCTTTGAGACAGGAATTAAGGTTATCGACTTAATCGCTCCTTATACAAAAGGCGGAAAGGTCGGTCTCTTTGGCGGCGCTGGCGTAGGAAAGACGGTTTTGATTCAGGAACTGATCAACAACATCGCCACAGAGCACGGCGGCATTTCCGTATTTGCCGGCGTTGGAGAGAGGACCAGAGAAGGAAACGACCTCTACAACGAAATGACAGAATCGGGAGTACTGAAGAAGACCGCCATGGTGTTCGGTCAGATGAACGAACCGCCGGGAGCCAGAATGAGGGTCGCACTGACGGGTCTTACAATGGCCGAATATTTCAGAGACAAAGAGAAGCAGGATGTACTTCTGTTTATCGATAATATATTTAGATTTACACAGGCTGGATCAGAGGTTTCTGCCTTGTTGGGCCGTGTGCCGTCGGCCGTTGGATACCAGCCGACGCTGGCTACGGAGATGGGGGCCTTGCAGGAGCGAATTACCTCTACAAAAGAGGGGTCTATTACTTCTGTTCAGGCGGTCTATGTGCCTGCCGACGACTTGACAGACCCAGCGCCAGCTACGACCTTCGCCCACTTGGATGCGACCACTGTTCTTTCCCGCTCCATTACTGAACTGGGCATCTATCCGGCAGTCGATCCTCTGGCATCCAATTCCAGAATCCTCGACCCGTTGATTTTAGGCGAAGAGCATTATGAGGTTGCCAGAGGTGTACAGAAGGTGCTGCAGAAATATAGAGATCTGCAGGATATCATAGCCATTTTGGGCATGGATGAACTTTCTGAAGAAGACAAAGAGACGGTTGCAAGAGCTAGAAAGATTCAGAGATTCCTTTCCCAGCCGTTCAGCGTAGCGGAACAATTTACTGGCATGAAAGGTAAATATGTTCCGATTGCCGAGACGGTACGTGGCTTCAAAGAGATTTTGGAAGGAAAGCACGATGACATTCCGGAGTCTTTCTTCCTCTTTGCGGGCGGCATCGACGATGTGGTGGCAAAGTACGAAGAATCTAAGGAGCAGGCTCATGACTGATGCAGACAAAGGCGTTTTGCTTGAAGTTATCACGCCGAGAGAGATGTTCTACTCCGGTCAGGTGGAAATGGTCGTCGTGCCGACCACCGATGGGGAAGAAGGCTTTATGGCCCACCACGTTTGGTGTGTAAAGCTTCTTGCCGAGAAGGGCAGAGTCAAGATTCGCGAGACCGGTGCAAAGGACTTGAAGATCATCGACATCAAGGGCGGTCATGTAGATATCAAAGACCGTTTTGTGGTCTACACTGACGAAGCAGAGTGGGCAGAAGAAGATTAGGAATAAATATAGATAAGCGCAGATAAAGTTAGAAGGGGCTTGTTGCACAGTTGATAAAAAGATTAACTGTGCAACAAGTTCTTTTTTCTTTGTCCAAAGTCTGTGCATCGAGACCTCCCTCCTATGATATTGTAAAGCTATTAAAGTATACTGCATATAAATGCAGAAAATTGAAACAATTTGTCTGCAAATGATAACAATGGGTAGATAAGTTTTGACAAAATATGCTATAAAACTAATCATAAGCGGTATTTACAATTTTTATTAGGAGGAAGAACAAATGAAGAGAAAGAAATTGTGGCGGCATATTGCCATCCTGCTTTCATTTTGCCTGGTATTTACATCGATGCCGGCCATGGCCTATGGAAGTAATGAAGCAGATAGCGAAAGTGCACCAAAAGAGGAAAATCAAAAAATTACCTACGTGGATCCAGAGGACATAACCCCCGAAGACGCACTAAAAGATGAGAGCGGCCTGGATTACACTACTTACAGTTTAGGCGGTGAGAAAAAACTGTCTGTATTCTATACCCAGAATGTAAGATTTGAGGATAAAGAGGGTAATTTGAAGGACTACGATTCGTCCCTTGTTACAATTCCGCAGACAAGACAGAAAGAGGCGGCCCTGCAAGAGTATGCCTATCAAAACAAAGCAGGCGATAGTAAGCAGTATATTCCGGAGGAGCTGTCTGAGGAGACTCCCGTCATAATGGAAAAAGACGATTACTCTATCACTATGACGCCGACAGAAAAAACCTATAAGGACTTCTTTGGCAAAAAAGTAAAAGTAAAAAGAGAAAAACATAAGGTAGAAGACGCTTATAATCAAGTGAAAGATAAAAATGTAAAAGCTTCATTTAAAGAAAAGACTGCCTTAGCCTATGTTGAATACACTTCACTGCCAGAGGGCGTAAAGGAAGATATTATTTTGACAAAACGCCCAGCTAAAAACGTGATGCAGTTTGAAATTACAGCATCCGGTCTGACTCCAAAGGTATCGGAGCTTGACGGCAGCGTTTGTTTTTTTGATAAGAAGAGCGGTGAATTGGTCAATATGATTGATCCGCCAAATATGAATGACGCTTCAGGGAAGGCCTATAGTGATAGTCTTTATTACGAAATTAATGCTAAGGATGGTGAAGCTGACACCTATATTCTGACCCTGACCATCGACAAGAAGTACTTAAAGGCAAAAGACCGCCAGTACCCTGTAATCATCGACCCTACAAGCACTTGGGTTGGTGATTCGGAGTTGAGAGACGTTTATGTCAGCAGCGCCAACAAAACGACTAATTATTATGCGACTGCACGGCAAACCATGCCTGTGGGAAAAGGCTCCAGCTCTACTTATCGTACTTATATAAAATTCTTTAGTCTGAAATCAGCCATTGATGGAAGTCTGGTAGATTCGGCCACTTTGAAGATGTACGAGACTGCAGACAGCAATGCAAACAATACAGTTGATGCATTCAGAGTAACAGAAAACTGGGATGCCACAACTGTGACCTGGAATAAGCAGCCGACGACAACGTCATCACGATTTGGCAGTTGTGTCACCGGCGGCACTGATAAAAATAGCTGCAGCATCAATGCTACCATATTTGCCAGATGGGTGGCCAATGGAAATTCCAATTATGGAATGGTGCTGAAAGGAAACAATGAAAGCCTGCAGCGATTCGTAAAATTCTATGGTTCCAGAACCACATCCACCAGTTATAGGCCTAAACTGAGTGTAGTGTATTATTCAAAAGGAGACTTAGTTGGAACCTCATTGTCACTAAGTAACAAATATATAAAATCTGGATATTCTTTACAAATTAGATGGGGATTTTTCGCACCTAATGCTGTAACTGGAGTTCAATATAAAATTGTAAATAAGGCCACGGGTGTTGCTGTTAATCCGGCCAAGGGATATGAGAATGTTACATATACAGAGTCTAATGATGATTTTATATTTAACGTACCAACATCCGGTATATTGGAAGATGGGACCTATACAATTTACGTCAGGAGTGAGCTTTACAACGGCGAGTATTCTGTTGCTCAGACAGACACGTTCTATGTTGATAATACTGCACCAATTATAAACTCCATGGATCGAAATGACGATGGCAAAGGAACTACAATTTCCTGGGATATCACAGACGCTAACTTTGACAAAGCAGAATTGTATCTTAATGGAGAAAAACTCTACACCGGAACAAAAAAGGGTGATAGCTTTTGGATACATATGAACTATCTACAGATTGGTAAAAATAATCAACTTGTCTTAAAGGCTTATGACAAGATGGGCAATATATCATCGAAAACAATGATTATTAAAACAGATTCAATTGCGCCGACTGTTGATAATGCCTACATTGTGACTAACGGCAATACCGCGAAAAACGGATGGTTTAATCTTGAACAGCCTATGGTTCAAATGACGGGCGTAAGGGATAACGTTGTTGAAATAACCAAAGACAGCATCTCTTATGCTATTAAGAAGGCTATTGAAGATGAACCTTCTGAGGAAGAATACGCTGCGCCAGAAACTTGTCTGGTATCAGATTGGATGAAGGATGACTATATTGTTACCTTTTCAGTCAATGAGAAATTCAAACAACAGGGCAGATATAAAATTTATGTCAAGGTGAAAGATGAGGCGGGCAATGCCACTATAACTAGCATCCCCTACAATTTTGACAAAACAGCCCCAACAGGCAGGATCAATACTAAGAATCAGATGGAATTCTCTGAAAGCAAAGACCTATATGGGACTGCATATATTACAGGTATTGCTGACTTAGACGAGGGCAGTTCGATTAACAGTAATGTTATGGAACTATGGAAAACTGTAGACGGCGAAGAAAAACTAGTAGAACAAGTTTACGACAACAGTTCAGGTTCTTCTTCAGGTTCAAACTCCAAAGCCTTTGATACTACACGCTTTTCAAATGGAGACTATATATTAAAAATGACGCTAAAAGATGAAGCTGGCAATGAGAAAGTCATCTCCAAGAAAATTACCATTGCCAATCGTATTGAGAAGCCAATCCTGGAAGCAGCACCGTCCAAAGACGGCAACGTAAAAATTAACTGGCAGATGCCGGACGCTGTTAAGGTAATTAACGGGCTTCAGTATAAAGTAGAGGATCAAGAAGACAGCACTTGGATAAAAATAGAAGGCAGCGATACTTTAAGCGGCAGTTTTATTGCAGCGGTGCCAAATCAAGAGGGATCCTACAAGGTCAGTGTTCGTGCAATAGACAGTCATGGTGTAACTGGCAATGAGAGGACGATTACCGTCAGAGTTGATAAGACGGCGCCTAAAGCCGAGATTACCAGCGTTTTGCAAGGACTGGTTAAAGGCAGTGTCAGTGATACAGAATTTTTAGAATGGAAGGTCTATGTCAAAGCTAAGGATGATGCTGACGATACCTACGAACTCAAACTGGAAGGAACCGACCAAAAAGAGAACGGATTATTTGGCAGCATTGCTCTATATGATGAAAAATACCCGGCAGCTACCTGGTATACCGTTAAGCTGACAGCAACGGATAAAGCAGGTAACCAAACGACTGTGACAAAAGATGTATATAAGGACGAGTCATCCCCTGTTCCGGAAATCGTAGAACCTGATTTCAGGATTCAGAGGCCGGAGTACCAAAGTTATACTGTGCCGCAGTTTGTTCTTCCTGATACAGCTGAATCTCTCAGTCTGACTGCAAGCTGGCCGAGAACATTCACTTTGGGAAGTGCAGACTGGTATGTGAATAATAAAAAAACGGATACGGATACAGCCACACACAATTTGAAAAAAAGCGATGGCAGTGGAAAATATGATGCAGACACACCGTATATGATAGCGGCAGTTGCCAGAGGATTTTTAGGCGGCGCTCGTTACAGCACGACACTGTTAAAAAATGCGCAGGTGAAAGACATCCTGTTTAAAGAGAAGACAGAGGAGACCATATCCTTTGAAGAGGCAGTTGGTTTTACCCTCATCGGAGGTTCCTCTGACTGCGCTTACTATGCCAAATTAGAGGGCGGGGAATACAAAGAAATTACGCCAGGAGAAACGATTGAAATCTCAGATTTAAACAGTAATCAACTGACGGCAGATAAGCTGACCATTAAAGCTGACGCAACAGAAGGCGCGGATGCAGATGCGGTTTTACTCAGTTTAGATCAACTGGAAAAAGAATCTTTTGAAATCAGTGGCATTGAGAGTTATCGCCCAGACCTGCTTTCTGCCAGTGACAAAGTCAACTACAAGACATATTTAAAGTGGGGTATTCCAGAAAATCTGCCAGAAGACATCAGCTATGAAGTATACCGAAGCACAGAGGCGGGTTTTGATCCTGCATTAAGTGAGCTTTTGACAGAAGTGCGCACCGGCTACTATGTTGAACCTAATGTAGATTATGCGACCAAGTTTTACTACAGAGTCCGCGCGGTCAAAAAAGATGCTGAGGGGAAAATTGTCGCCAGAAGCAGTTTTTCTGACGAAGCAGCTAGCACCGTGGTTGACGCTGATGAGTTCACCAAACGGTTGGGCTATAAGGAATACTGGGACTATGCCGACTTTGATCTGCCCATGGGAAGTGGTTATATCGAAAAAAGTGAAGGTAATTTTGTCTATGAACAGACGGACGAAGAACTTGCCAATGAACATTTAGAAGTGGATTTGACCAGGACCTATAACAGCATGGCGTCATCAAAATCTGCCTTTGGTGTGGGATGGAATCACAAGTACGATATCGATCTGCTGACTACAGATTACAGTGACAAGCTGGAAGAAGGAGAACAGCTTGTCATGAAAGACAGTTCAGGTACACTGTTCTTTTTTACAAGAGAGCCGAACAGCGCAGGGGAATATATTTCCTCCATGGGAAGATACCTAAAGCTGCGAAAACTGGAGGGTACAGAAAAGAATTTTAACGTAGAATTGCCTGATCGAACAGCTGGGACAGAAAGTGGAAAGATTACTGTACCTGTAGAAGCCGCTTATACAGTTGAAACGAAAGAAAACATTACTTATTGGTTTAATCAGGGTGGGCAGCTTGTATATGTAGATGAGCCTAACGGCAACTACTTGCTCTTCGAGCACGATATCAACTCTGGTCTCATGGCGAAGATTACGACTAGCAAGAATTTGTCAATGACCTTTACTTACAACACACAGCCGGGAACTGATCCAACTACAGTAAAACAGGTAACTATGCCAGATGGAAGCAGCATGTCATATAACTATGCTAGTGGGAGATTGACATCGGCAATAAAGACCGGATCTGCAGGCCAAGGCAGCATCACCTATACCTATGGATATGATGGAAATGGTAAACTGAACTCAATCAAGGATGGAGCAGGCAACGCCTACAATCTGACCTGTGATAACAAGGGCCGAGTTGCCAAAGCAGAATATCCAGATGGTCAGAGCATTAATTTACAACGTCAGAGGTCTGAAGGGCAGATGCCAAAGACGGTAACGACGGTAACAAAGGATGGATTTACAATGTCCTCAGAGACGGCTTCCTTTGACACATCTTCCGGGAACTGCCTGGAGACCGTAGACGACGATGACTTGATAACGACTTATGTATATAGGGATGAGATGCTGGCAAAGACCACTTCGCAAGTGGCCTATGAGACGGTTGAAAACGGTGTGATGAGTCAGAAGACCGATACTAGAGTAACCACCACGGAATATGATAATACTCAAAATGTCACGAGGGAAGAAGGCGGATTTGAACAATGGACAGAATTAGTAGAGTATGATTACGACTTTGATGGAGAATACGATACTGATTTCCCTAGCCATGAAGCAGAGTGGATGGATGATGAACTGGTTTCTGATGTCTATTACGATTACGATGAATTTGGCAATATCATCAGAGAATTTGATGAGGTTTCAGATATTCTCACCGAATATGACTATTATTTGGACGGTGAAGAAGAAGTGGATTCGGACTTCTACGGGGAAATCGAAAGTGAAACAGAAAGCTTGAACGGCGTAGTACAGAGCACCACCCAATATAGTTATCATTATGACACATCAGGAAATAAGACGGAGACAATAACGGAAACGGTTGGTGAAACAACGACTGTGACCGTATCAAAGTATGATGTCATGGGTCGAGAACTGGAATCGACGACTTCCGTCAATGGACAGACAAAAAGTCAGAATGTAAATACGTTTGATGCCTTTGGCAGAGTAACCAGATCTGTGACCACAGAAGGCAGTCTGACTACGACGACAGTCAATGTCTACAATGGGAATGGCAGCGTGGCATCAGAAACTACCACGACCAGTGACGGAAATAAGACAGAAAGTCAGACAGTCACTTACGAATATGACAATATGAACAGGGTTATATCACAGACGACTACAGCTGATGGGAAGAGCCGCCCGGAAACTACGACCTATGCTTATGGAAGTATTGAAAAAAATCCAGTCTTAGGAGATACTGAAAGTGTTTACGCGAAGATAACGACGACAATATCTGGGTCTGTAGTGAGCAAAACATTTACTGATCCAAAAGGAAATGTTATCCGCGAGGATACAGGCGGTGTAAAGACCTATTATGCTTATGATGCATCTGGAAATCAGATTGCCTCAGCCACTGTAGGGGATGGTGAGGCTGAAGGGGAAGCACTGATTACTGCAAATGCATTTGATCAAAACGGAAATAATACCTGCACTATGGCAGACGTCGTGTACGATAGCGAGACGAAGACATTTACTGCGGCACAAGATGCTATCATCACCTCCAGCGTCTATGACGGTCAGAGCAGGGTCACCAGAAGCATAGATGGCAAAGGCAGTGCTACTACCTATGGCTACGATGAACAGGGACGAATGACCTCCATTACGCAAGATGCAGACGGCAGCCCGGCTACGACCAAAATGGACTACGTTGATCCTGTCAGCGGTGACAACACGAGCAAGACTACGATTACTTTGGCAAATGGAAGCAAATCCAGAACTATTGTCAATGTAGAAGGGCAGACTGTCCAGGAAAGCGATTTGGGCGCAGGTAGTGAAACACCGATTAACAAGGACTATGTTTTCACGAATTCTGGAAACGTGTTGAGGCTGACTGACTCAGCAGGAAACTACCGTGAATACGAGTATGACCCCGCAGATAGACAGACGGCGGTAAACTACTTCGATAAAAACGGGATACAGACCCTGCGCACAGAATTCAGCTATGATGTTTTAGGTAACGTGACAGAAATGCGGGATTACCGTTATGAAAACGGGGTAAAGACTCTTTACAGGTTCACTGAAAGAAGGTATGATGGATTTGGAAGCATGACAAGCGAGGCTGAGGTGGACTGTGATGGAAATGAACCGGCGGAGACGGAGCTTTCTGCAATGAGGATTGCCTATACCTACGATGATGATGGTAAACTGGTCTCCACAAGATATCCATCCGGCTTTGACAGCAATGTTAGCGGACTGGAGTATGATTATGGTGACTACAGCCGTCTGATGAAGATCAAGGCGGTGACAACAGGAGGCGCTTCTGACCTGCGTGAGTATGCCTATGATGCCAAAGGAAACGTATCGTCTATCAAAGATGACCGCACAGCACTGGGCGGTGAAGGGCATGTACTGAAGGTTTACGGCTATGACCATTTCCTGCGGCCAGCATCCATTACGGTGACGGACAGTGAAAGAGACGGGGTAGCAGAAGAATATACCTATGCCTATGATAAGAATGGCCAGATTGTTACAGAGACCAAGCTGAACGACTATCCGTCTTCTAATGGCGAAAAAGTGGATGAAACCTGGGCTTATACCTTTGATGCTTTAGGGCGGCTTACAAATACTACAGTAACTGACGATACAAGCGGCAGTGTGAAGACTCAGAGAGCCTACACTTATGATAAGGCAGGAAACCGTCTCAGTGAGACGGAAAACGGCAGGACAACGACAAATACCTATAACGGGCTGAATCAGATGTTGACCAGCGGCACCAGGAGCTATACCTACGATGCCAACGGGAATCTGATTAAGGAGACTGGCAGCAACGGATTGGCAAAGACCTACAGCTACGATGCAGATAACCGCTTGGATATGGCAGTGCTTGCCGAGAATGGTACCACAACCCTGAATCAGAAAAACACTTATAATGGTGAAGGTCAGCGGGTCAGCAAGACGGAAAATGACGTGACCACTAGATATAGCTATCAGGGCGGCAGCGTGGTTCATACCGATGGCAGTGAATCCGTAAAGGCAATGAATATTCTGGGCGAGTCTGGAAATATTGTTGCCAGCGAGCGGAATAAGGAAGGTGCCAAGGCATATTACTTCTATAACAAGGATATGCGCAGCAGCACCACCAGCATTCTGAGTGGAGACGGAAATTGCGAGGCAGCGTACCAGTACAGTGACTTCGGTGAGACTACGGTTAATTCGGAGTTCTACAATGAAATCGCCTACACCGGAGGAATCTGGGATAAGGGTACTGGACTGTATTACCTCAATGCAAGATACTATAACCCGGATGATGGAAGATTCTTGACGGAGGATACAGATAGAGGAAATGCTGAAAATCCTGGAACGTTGCACCTGTATGCGTACTGCGCGAATAATCCTGTGAACTATGTAGATCCGAGCGGGCATGTTTTTGAAACCATATTAGACTTGGCTAGTGTTGGATGGAGTTTTTATGAATATGTAAAGAATCCAAGTTGGAATAATTTTGGATGGTTAATGTGGGATATTGGAGCAACAGCAGTTCCGTTTGTACCGGGATCTTACGTGAAGAAAGGAACCCGTTTGGCTGGAAAAGTATCAAAAAGCAAACGAGCAGCAGTTCCGTTGACACAATCTATCTCGTCTATTGGGAGAGGGCAGCATTTAGCTATTGGCACATATAAGGCATTAAGCAGAGCTTGCAGGGGCGCAGCAAATAGATCCTCTTATGAGCTGCATCATATAATTGAAAAACGTTTTCACTATATCTTCAGATCAAAAACGAATACGTGGCCAACGGCGTTGTTAGTGAAACCAGTGCATAACACGATAACTAGACGTTACAGACAGGCATACAAATATTTTATTGGAACAAAAAAAGCTAAAGAAGCCTACTATAGAAAAGTTACCAAAACTAAAATGATCGGGATTGTGCAACAAGTATATGTAGACATGCCGTCGTTGCTGCTCATTGCAGTACAGCAGGTAAAGAATGATTATTCAAATAGACCGTAATAACCGGAAAGGAGTATTTATGAAAGCAGATTTAATTGTCAGAATCCGCAACAACATCCAGTTTGGCGAGCCTTGTACCTTTGACGAGGCGCTGTTTTGGAAATGTTTTGGTGCGATAAAAGGGCGAGTAAGGACTGTATCAGAGCATTGGAAAGAAGACGGTTACGTAGATATAAAAGTGGATTTGAATCCACAAATTCACTTTACAATAATAGAGGATCTTCTTGCCAATACAGAGAAAATCAAGAAGAGCGGCGTAGAACTCCACCTATATGTTGTTAAGCATTACGAACTGAAGGATTATGATGACGCAGTGGCGGCAGAATTGTGTTTTAGGAAAGGATGCGAATACTATGAAGACTTTATTCACGAAGAATATAACGGCATCTACTACGATGAAATTTATGAAGAAGGAGAACTTTTAAGATCACTAATTATTCCCACAGAAAAATTGTTCATTAGGCCAACAAAGGTACTGACACAGAAATATGCAGGCGTAGTTTCTGATGATATAGCAAGTTTCATTACACCAGCATTGAAGGAGCACCTTGTCCAATACGGTATTGGAGAAAAGTTCTTTAGGCCTGCTTATACCAAAAGAGACAAGGAGACTCCTTATGCGTATAAGATTTATGGAGGTGATAATATCCTTCCAAAGGGTGCACTGATTGGTCCAGGTTATATAAGAAAAGAACTAGACACTGGATTGATACTTAAAGATGTCCTTCCAGGTGGAGAATTGGATGAATATTTTGGTAGGCAGGTAATTCTGAACAGCTTTGGGTACCCATTTGAAGAAGAATTGATTAGCCCCAAGGCATATGAAATGATGCAAGAGGCAAATGAAACTTTTGAGTATTATGGTGACCGGAAGAGATGTGTTGTTAGCAAAAAATTATTCCAACTAATTGCAGAAAAATGTCCTGATATTATTGATGGCTCATCTCCAATTTACCTCATGGAGGAATAAGGATTGCGGTTTAAATCAAACACAAAATGACAGTGATTTATGCGCTGTTCGGATAGACGTTTTGAAAGACCAGAAATAAAAACGTGAGGGATTTTTCCCTTCACGTTTTTTATAAAAATAAGTGTAATCCTCTAAGACGCAAATATGTTATACTCATATTAATAGGAGGAGAAAAATGGAGTTGAAACGAGCGCTTGAACAGATGTATCGCAATGTCATTGATTTATACATAGACGGTGCGGGCGATGAACAGATAGCGGTTACACGCTTTGGCGGTGTGCCAGATGTGCCAAAAGATTTTGTATGGCCTGTATTTGAAATGGCAGGGAGCAAAGAGGGGCCGGTAAAGTGTCTGCCCCTCAGTTTTCTGGTGCAGTTTAACTGCGCAGATATAGCGGAACTGGATAAGGAGGGATTGCTGCCGAAGTCGGGTTTGTTGTCGTTTTTTTACGAGATGGACAGCCAGTGCTGGGGTTTTGACCCACGAGACAAAGGCTGCGCCAGAGTGTTTTGGTTCGAAGATGTCCAAAATCTTGTTCCTGCGGATTTTCCAAGGGATTTGCAGGAAGAATTCCGCTTTCCTGTTGTAGGAATTACAGCGGAAGCAAACGACTATCTGCCGGACTGGCAGGATTTTGCAACGGCAAAGAAGGAGTTTGAACACGACTGGGATCAATTTGAGGAAGAACGGATCATGTTAGGCTGCGAAGAAGATAGCAACGCTTCGAAGCTGCTCGGATGGCCGGACGTTATACAGAATAACATGACTTGTGAATGTGAACTGGTAACGCGAGGGCATTACCTGGGCAATACCTGGGATGAAATTCCGGAGGCAGATATTCAATACGCACTTCAAAATTCCATCCGTGAATGGCAGATGTTATTACAGCTTGATACAGTGGAGACAGAAGATTTTGGACTGATGTTTGGAGATTGCGGCAGACTGTACTTTTATATTAGAAAAACAGACTTGGCTGAGCGCAGGTTTGACCGAGTGTGGCTGATTCTGCAATGTTATTAAACAAACACAAATAAGGAAAAAATACAAATGAAAATGCACATCAGTAGGAGAGGGTTTTATGAGTTTCGTAACCGTATATGAAATACCAAAACATCCATTTCCCTTGGACAGCTTCATAACACTGATGATGTTTCTGGGGACCTTGCTTATAATAAGACAACAGTATGCAAGGTATAGGGCAGGCGAATCAACGAAATTCAAAAGCATAATCGCTACATTTTTTATAACTCTTTTGGGAATTGTATTTGCATGTTTACTAGTTTATACAATTTCTTATGGGGGTACTGAAAAGCGTGAATATGCTGAGAAATACTTCACAGGGCAGTATGAAATACTGGAAGGTACCTTTAAAATTGACGAGAATGCAAATCATGGGGTGGCAGCATTCACCGTAAATGATGAAGAATTTTCTTTTTTATATCTTTTGAAGAACCCTTTGCCAGATGCAGGGTATGCAAAGGTATACTTTGTTAAGGGGGATGGTCTTAATGAGGTTGTACGACTTGATATTGCTAATTAATTGGAGCTAACAAATAAAACGTGGAGGCGTGGTGCTTCCGCGTTTTGTTTTTCTGCAATATCACAACTAACATACTTATTGACAAATAAAGTTGTCAGTTGTAAAATATTAATGTAGAGAATATTCTGAATAGGAGTGTGCGAGCATGAGCGCCGATACCTTTCCACAATACATAAGAATTGCATACTTCTTAGCGTCACGAATCGCAGAAGGCGATTTTCCCATCGGCAAAAGATTGTCGGGGCGCTCCAAGTTATCATCAGAATATCAGGTCTCTCCGGAAACCATGCGCAGAGCATTGCAGATCCTTGCCGATATGAAGGTAGTAGAGGTCAAGGGACAGAGCGGTGTTTATGTACTGTCTACAGACAACGCAAGACGCTGCGCTGAAAATTTGGAGGAACAATTAGATCGCCGCGAGAAGGCTGCGAAACTCAGACATCTGCTGGAAGAACATGATGAAACTGGACGGCGGATTTTGGAGGTTTGTACGGAGGTTCTGGAAAGTGAGACCTTTTCTACAGTGGCCGAGCAGAGACTCCCTAATTATCAGGTCCGCATATCCGAAGACTCAGATAAAATCGGCAGAAGCCTGGCCTCTCTGCAGTTCTGGCAGGCAACTGGCGCAACGATTGTAGCGATTAGACGCGGCTACAATACGATGATTTCACCAGGGCCCCATGCCGAATTGTACGGAGGAGACTATGTAATCTTTGTAGGCGCCCCTGATGTAGTAGATAAAGTAAAAGCATTCCTTAATCCGGAAGACTGTTAGACACATCTGGTATAAAGATAGGAGGATATCATTATGGCACACGATCAGTTACAGACCATTGACCTCGTCATTATAGGCGCCTATTTAATCGCGCTTGTTTTAATCGGCGTGCATTTTATGAAAAAAGTAAAAAACATCGGTGATTACTATATTGCCGGTCGTACCTTTGGTCCCATTGTTATGATGGCCACCGTCTGCGCAACAATTATCGGCGGCAGCGGATTGATGGGGAGAGCAGGCGTCGCTTACTCCGACGGGTTTAAGGCTGTCATGACAGCCCTCCCTTACTTATTAGGCATGTTCATCTTCTCCGGCATCTCCGGCAGAATATCCGCCATAGGATTTCAGCACAATGTGTCCTCTATGCCCGATCTGTTCGAACGACGTTTTGGTAAGACAGCAAAGATCATTTTGGGAGCCATGATTGCCTTTACCATGATGGGGACAGTAGCGTCTCAGGTCACGGCAACGGCAACGATTATCAGCATGCTAGGCGGAGAAATCGGACTTTCCTACGAGGTGGGCGCGTTGATTGCCTGTATTGTGTTTATGATCTATACTGCCACATCGGGACTCTTTGGCGTGGTATATACAGATGTAGTGCAGTTCTTTATGCTGCTGATTTTCGTATATATTCTGATACCGATTGCCTCTCTGTATACTGTAGGGGGATTTTCGAATTTCACAGCCAACCTGGACCCGGCATTAGCTAAACCGTATATTGACGGTGATATTCTTGGTGACATTGTAACCTATCTGGTCTTCACTCTGGCAGGTGCGGAAATGTGGCAGCGGGCTTTTGCTGCGAAAGACGGAAAATCGGCCAAGCGAGGCATGTTCTTAGGCACCCTTGTCTACGGAGTCACTATCTTTCTCGTATTTTTCATGGGTGTCATCGCTCACCAGATTATCGGTGATGATATCCTAGCGCAGTACGGGTCCACAGATGCCACCGTTCCGGCTCTTGCTATTACCGTTCTGCCTGTCGGACTTACGGGCCTGGCCCTGGCAGGAATTTTATCAGTCATCATGTCCACGGCAGACAGCTATTTGCTCGTGTCTGTGCAGACCTGTGTTCACGACATTGTCAAAACCTTCAAGCCGGGACTAAGAGAGAAAAACGAGATTCGCCTCTCTCGTATTTTTGCAATCGTCCTTCCTCTGGGTGCTTTGGTAATCGCTTTGTACATAAAAAATGCCTATTCCATTCTGATGTTTGCCTGGAGCTTTTATGCGGCTGCGGCGGGATTGCCTGCCTTTGCGGCGCTATACTGGCGGAAGGCGACAAAAGCTGGTATTATTGCAGGCATGGTCAGCGGCTTTGCAGTTTGCGTCGGCTGGAAGCTGGCGGGACTGCCATTTGGACTGGGCGCGACTGTTCCCGGTGCCATTGCCTGCGCTGTCGCGTTAGTATGCGTGAGCCTGGTCACCTACAAAACACAACCGTCAGGATTTCTGGAGGTTTCAAAAAGTAAAAAATAAGGGAGCCATAATTGCGGTGCGATAGAAAAGAGGGGCATCAGCCCAATGTCATTAAGTTAGTGGAAAGTAAAAAAAGACTTCATACTAAAAAAAGT
>ERZ791934.1457-NODE-1457-length-22271-cov-4.154033_pt1 | contig 22271 bp, 23 predicted proteins | sample MGYA00510125_ERZ791934 | MGnify/ENA primary metagenome ERZ791934 (study PRJEB30046, sample SAMN00993240) | human gut metagenome | study: EMG produced TPA metagenomics assembly of the A metagenome-wide association study of gut microbiota in type 2...
GAAAGTACCTCTTGCCGACCCCTCTTCCCGGGATTATTCCGCGCAGGGAAAGCGCCAACGCGCCGCCATGGAAGACGGCTCTCATCCCACCCGTTACTGGGTGGCGGTCAAGCGCGCGGGAAAACCGGTGGAAATTGACCGGGAACGGCTGAAGCTGCACAGTGATATGTAAAGCGGAGCCGCGCTCCGCGGGAAATCAGTGGAACATATACTGAACGCCGTCCAGCACATCTCCCATGGCCTTGACCGCCTTTCCGGCGTTCTTTTTCAGCTGCTTTTTGTTGGTCTGTGCCACGCGCTCTCCCACCATCACCACGGCGGCGCCCGCCAGCATTCCAAGACCTACGCCCTTGACTACATTCATGGTACTCTTCATAAAACAGTACAACCTCCTGTAAAAAATCAGATACCTCATAACGGAACCTGCATTCATCAGTATTCCCCCTTTTTGAAATTTTATCAGTTTTTTCTGCCTGTTTCCCATAACGGGCAAATTTCTGGATACGCTAAAGGAGTCGATCGCTTGTCTACCCTCAATATCGTTCTTGTAGAGCCGGAAATCCCCCAGAACACCGGCAATATCGCCCGCACCTGTGCCGCCACCGGCGCACGGCTTCATCTGGTTGGCCCCATGGGTTTCGCCATTGACGACCGGAAGCTGAAACGGGCGGGACTGGATTACTGGCATCTGCTGGACATTACCCTCTATGACAGTCTGTCCGACTTTTTCGCAAAAAATACGGGGCCCTTCTTCTATTTTTCCACCAAAGCCCGCCACGCCCATTCCGATGTTTCCTATCCCGACGGCGCCTATCTGGTTTTTGGAAAGGAAACCGCCGGCCTTCCGGAAAAACTGCTGTTTGAAAACCCGGATTCCTGTGTCCGGATTCCCATGCTCAGCGAAGCCCGCAGCCTGAACCTCTCCAACAGCGTGGCCGTAGGCGTCTATGAAGTGCTGCGCCAGTGGAACTATCCTGAGCTCAGCGGCTGCGGCCGCCTCCGGGACTATGACTGGGACGCTTCCCCCTATCGTCAGCTGTAACAGGGTTTCTCCCGTTTTCTTACGCCTGTTCCGGTTTTACAGGATTTTTTCTCCGCTTTGCGGGGGATTTGCCATGAAACCGCTTGAAAATCAGGGAGATTTGTTATACAATAATAACAGTACTTTGTATTTTCTTTCACGATTTCCGAAAAAGAAGAACCAAAGCAAAAGGAGTGTATCGTACATGAATTACCTCAACAAGAAAACTGTCGAAGACATCGACGTAGCCGGCAAGAGAGTTCTCGTCCGCTGCGATTTCAACGTTCCCTTTGACGGCGAAGGCAACATTTCCGACCCCAAGCGCATTAACGAAGCGATGAAGACCATCAAGTATCTGGTGGATCACAAGGCTAAGGTCATTCTGTGCTCTCATCTGGGCCGCCCGAAGGGTGAGTTCAACATGAAGTACTCTCTGGCTCCCGTGGCCGCTTACCTGTCCAAGGCTCTGGGCCAGGAAGTCAAGATGGCAAAGGACGTCATCGGCGAGAGCGCAAAGAGCATCGCTGCTTCCCTGCAGGACGGCGAGGTTGAGCTGCTTGAGAACGTTCGCTTCCACAAGGAAGAGGAAAAGAACGATCCCGCATTCGCAAAAGAGCTGGCTTCCATGGCTGAGATCTATGTGAACGATGCATTCGGCACCGCACACCGCGCTCATGCTTCCACCGCTGGCGTGGCTGACTATCTGCCCGCTGTCTGCGGCTATCTGATTCAGAAGGAAATCTCCATCATGGGCGGCGCTCTGGCTGATCCCAAGCGTCCCTTCGTTGCCATTCTGGGCGGCGCTAAGGTTTCCGATAAGATCGGCGTGATCAACAACCTGATCGACAAGGTTGACACCCTGATCATCGGCGGCGGCATGGCTTACACCTTCATGAAGTCCCTGGGCTACTCCATCGGCACCTCCATCTGCGAGGACGACAAAGTGGAGATGGCAAAGGACATGATGGCAAAGGCCAAGGAGAAGGGCGTTGCTTTCCTGATCCCCGAGGACACCGTCATTGCCGACAAGTATGACGCTAACGCTGAGTCCAAGATCGTTCCCTCCGACTCCATCCCCGACGACTGGATGGGCCTGGACATCGGTCCCAAGACCCGCGAGAAGTTTGCAGCTGCCATTAAGAACGCCGGCACCGTTGTCTGGAACGGACCCATGGGCGTTTCCGAGTGGGAGAAGTTTGCTGCCGGCACCATCGCTGTGGCTAACGCAGTGGCTGAGAGCGGCGCAATCTCCATCATCGGCGGCGGCGACTCCGCCGCAGCTGTTGAGAAGCTGGGCTTCGCCGACAAGATGACCCACATCTCCACCGGCGGCGGCGCTTCCCTCGAATTCCTGGAGGGCCTGGTTCTGCCGGGTATTGCCTGCCTGAACGAGAAGGACGCCTAATCAATGTGAACAGAAGGGCGGGAGAGTCTCAGGCTTTCCCGCCCTTTTTCAACCAAATGAGTCAATTATGAGAAAGGAAGTTCTCCCATGAACAAAGCTGTCAGAAAGGCTGTTATTGCCGGTAACTGGAAAATGAACAAGACCCCCGCAGAGGCCAAAGAGCTGCTGAACGCCATCGCTCCCCTGGTGAAGGACGCTGGCTGCGACGTGGTTGCCTGCGTTCCCTATGTGGACCTGCAGACCGCTCTGGAAGCAACCGCCGGAACCAACATCAAGATCGGCGCTGAAAACTGCCACTGGGAGCCCTCCGGTGCTTTCACCGGCGAAATCTCCGCTGATATGCTGGCTGCTATGGGCGTTGAGTATGTCATCACCGGCCACAGCGAGCGCCGCACCTACTTCGGCGACACCGACGTCACCGTGCAGAAGCGCACCCGCGCCGCTCTGGACAAGGGCCTGACCGTTATCGTTTGCGTCGGCGAGTACCTGGAGCAGCGTGAGCAGGGCATCACCGCTGAGCTGGTTGCCATGCAGACCAAGATCGCTCTCCAGGGCGTTTCCAAGGAAGAACTGGCTCGCGTCATCATCGCCTATGAGCCTGTTTGGGCTATCGGCACCGGCCGCACCGCTACCGCTGAGCAGGCCAACGAAGTTTGCGCTGTCATCCGCGGCGTGATCAACGACCTGTACGACGCTGAGGCTGCTGAGAAGATGGTCATTCAGTACGGCGGTTCCATGAACGCCAAGAATGCTGCCGAGCTGCTGGCACAGCCCGACGTGGACGGCGGTCTGATCGGCGGCGCTTCCCTGAAGCCCGCTGACTTCGCTGAGATCGTCAAGGCTGCTACCGTTGGCTGAGTCTTTTCAAAAAAACGGGGCTTCTCTCATTGAAGCCCCCTGAATAGAAACAGGGGGCTGGCGCGGCATTTGCCGTATCAGTCCCCCGTTTGCTGTTTTGCTTTTCATTTGTTGCGGCTGTGCCGCAGAAAGGAATGATTCCCATGAAAAAACCTCTCGTTCTGATGATTCTGGACGGTTTCGGCTGCGCTGCCAAAGAGGGCAACGCCATTGCCGCCGCCAACAAGCCCAATATTGACGCCCTGTTTGCTTCCAACCCTGTCACCCAGATCGGTGCTTCCGGCATGGACGTGGGCCTGCCCGACGGCCAGATGGGCAACAGCGAAGTGGGTCACACCAACATGGGCGCAGGCCGCATCGTATATCAGGAGCTGACCCGCATCACCAAGTCCATTCAGGACGGCGTGTTCTTTGAGAACGAGGCTTTTGTGGCCGCTATGGAGAACGCCAAGAAGAACGACAGCGCCCTGCACCTGATCGGCCTGCTGTCTGACGGCGGCGTGCACAGCCACAACACCCACCTGTATGCACTGGTGGAGATGGCCAAGAAGTTCGGCCTGACCAAGGTTTATGTCCACTGCCTGCTGGACGGCCGTGACGTGCCCCCCAGCTCCGGCAAGGACTATGTGGAACAGCTGGCCAACAAGCTGGAAGAAATCGGCGTGGGCAAGATTGCCACCGTCATGGGCCGTTACTATGCCATGGACCGCGACAACCGCTGGGAGCGCGTGGAAAAGGCTTATGCCGCTATGGTATACGGCGAGGGCGAAAAGGCTGCCTGCGGCGTGTGCGCAGTGGCCAAGTCCTATGAAAACGACGTCACCGACGAGTTCGTGGTTCCCTGTGTGGTGGACGGTGCTGCTCCCATCCAGGCCAACGACTCCGTGATCTTCTTCAACTTCCGTCCTGACCGTGCCCGTGAAATCACCCGTACCTTTGTGGACCCGAATTTCAACGGCTTTGAGCGCCGCAACGGCTTCTTCCCCCTGACCTATGTGTGCATGACCCAGTATGACGCCACCATGCCCAACGTACAGGTTGCCTTTAAGCCCCAGAGCCTGAAGAACACCCTGGGCGAGTACCTCTCCGCTAACGGCAAGACCCAGCTGCGCATTGCCGAAACTGAGAAATACGCTCATGTGACCTTCTTCTTCAACGGCGGTGTGGAAACCGTTTACGAGGGCGAAGACCGCATTCTGGTCAAGTCCCCCAAGGTTGCCACCTATGACCTACAGCCCGAAATGAGCGCTTATGAGGTCACCGACAAGATGGTGGAGGCTGTCAAGAGCGGCAAGTATGACGTCATCATCCTGAACTATGCAAACTGCGACATGGTCGGCCACACCGGCGTATTCGAGGCCGCCGTGAAGGCTGTAGAAGCGGTTGACACCTGCGTGGGCCGCGTAGTGGAAGCCATCCGCGAGATGGACGGCGTGCTGCTGCTGACAGCTGACCACGGCAACGCTGACCGCATGGTAGACGTGGACGGCAGCCCCTTCACTGCCCACACCACCAACCCGGTTCCCTTCTGCGTAGCAGGCTACTCCTGCCAGCTGCGTGAGGGCGGCCGTCTGGCTGATATTGCCCCCACCATGCTCCAGATTCTGGGCCTGCCCCAGCCGGAGGAAATGGACGGCAAGACCCTGATTCAGGGCTAATTTTCAACCAAAAAGCCTGTTACAGTGGAAAACTCCGCTGTAACAGGCTTTTTTTGTGATACAGTAAAATCCGGTTCATGGTTCCTGCGCATCCTCCTCCCGTTGGGAATGGATTCCGAGCAAAAAGTCAGACGAAACATGAAGAAGCTCCGCAATTGCTTTGACGGAACCGAGGGAAGGCAATGAGCGGCCGATTTCATAGCTGGCATAGGTTGAGCGGTCAATTTCCAGGCAGTTGGCCATCTCTTTTTGAGAAAAGCCGTGCTGTTTCCGAAGGGTTCTAAGTTTTCGAGAAAACGCCTGCTTATCAAAACCGGAATCCCGCTCCATTTTGCACCTCACACGTTTACAATCGTAGTATAAAAATTGTGATATCGCTAATGATATCACCTGTGATATACAATTATATTATATCCTGATTTCTTTTGTCAATATACAATTGAACCAAAGAAAGGAAGGAGATCAGGATGTTGGAAAATTTTGAAAAAGAACCTTTAAAGATCAAACGTCGCGGAGAAGATGGGTACAAAATGATTTCCGTCCGAATCCGGGAGGACATTCTGGTGGAACTTGACCGGATTGCCTCCGAAACCAACCGCTCCCGCAATGAGCTGGTCAATTTGATTTTACGCTATGGCATTCAGAATATCATCATTGAGTAATCACTCTAAAAATTCAAGCTTAGCAAATTGCTAAATGAAATACACTTGTTTGTGTGTGTGAATTTTTCATGATTATCAATGAATCTGAAAGTGAAAGAACACTAGGAACGTAGTGTTTTTTGCCATATGAATACGTTTATATGACGTATTTTACCATGTGATTCGTGATAAAGTCAAGGTAATACGTTATATAGGTGTATTTTCATGAAAAAAATTCTCTTTGACAATCACAAAAACGTCATTTCCAAACGTTTACAGGAATTCCGGAAGGCAAAAGGCCTTTCTCAAAGCCAGCTGGCCGCCAAAATGCAGACCATGGGCGTGAACCTTGACCAGCAGATGATCAGCAAAATTGAGCACAACGCCCGCTTTGTCACCGATTATGAGCTTGGCTGCTTCTGTGCCGTCCTGGACGTTTCCATTACAGACATGATGCAGGATTTTGAACGGGACTATCTTTCCTGAATCAAAAGCAATCCATTTCAGCGCTGCCTGTGCAGCGCTATTTTTTTGCAAAAAAAAGCCCCCACTCCCGGGCCCAGGAGTGGGGGCAAAAGCTATGCAATTCTCAAGAAAAGAGGATTACTTCGCTCTCTTCTCCTTAACAGCAGCCTGAGCGGCAGCCAGACGTGCGATCGGCACGCGGAAGGGAGAGCAGGAAACATAGTTCAGGCCGACGTTATGGCAGAACTCAACGGAGGTCGGGTCGCCGCCATGCTCGCCGCAGATGCCCAGGTGGATGTCAGGACGGGTGGAGCGGCCCAGTTCAGCAGCCATCTTCACCAGCTTGCCAACACCCTTCTGGTCCAGGTGAGCGAAGGGATCGGACTCATAGATCTTGTTCTCGTAGTAGTAATCCAGGAACTTACCAGCGTCGTCACGGCTGAAGCCGAAGGTCATCTGGGTCAGGTCGTTGGTGCCGAAGCTGAAGAACTCGGCTTCCTTAGCGATCTCGTCAGCAGTCAGAGCTGCACGCGGGATCTCGATCATGGTACCCACTTCATACTTCATGTCCAGGCCGGACTCAGCGATGATCTTGTCAGCGGTGGAGGTCACAACGTCCTTCACGAACTTGAGCTCCTTGACTTCGCCAACCAGCGGGATCATGATGAGAGGCTTCACCATGGTGCCGGTCTTCTTGCTGACGTTAACAGCAGCATTGATGACGGCAGTGGTCTGCATCTCAGCGATCTCGGGATAGGAAACAGCCAGACGGCAGCCGCGGTGACCCATCATGGGGTTGAACTCATGCAGGCTTGCGATGACGTTCTTCAGCTCTTCAACGGTGATGCCCAGGTCTTCAGCCAGCTCAACGATGTCCTCTTCCTTGGTGGGCAGGAACTCGTGCAGCGGGGGATCCAGGTAACGGATGGTTACCGGACGGCCTTCCATCACTTCATACAGAGCCTCGAAGTCGCCCTGCTGGTAAGGCAGAACCTTAGCCAGAGCAGCCTTACGGGCCTCAACGGTCTTAGCAACGATCATCTCGCGGACAGCCTTAATACGCTCGCCCTCGAAGAACATGTGCTCGGTACGGCACAGGCCAATACCCTCAGCGCCGAACTCACGAGCCTGCTTGGCATCGCGGGGAGTATCAGCGTTGGTGTAAACCTGCAGCTTGCGGAACTTGTCTGCCCAGCCCATGAAGCGGCCGAAGTCGCCGGAAATGGAAGCCGGAGCAGTGGGGATAGCCTCACCATAGATGTTACCGGTGGAGCCATCGATGGAGATGTAGTCGCCCTCGTGGTAGGTCTTGCCTGCCAGAGTGAACAGCTTGTTGTCATAGTCAACAGCGATTTCGCCGCAGCCGGATACGCAGCAGGTACCCATACCACGTGCAACAACAGCAGCATGAGAAGTCATACCGCCGCGCACGGTCAGGATGCCCTGTGCAACCTGCATGCCCTCGATGTCCTCGGGAGAGGTCTCCAGACGAACCAGAACAACCTTCTCGCCTCTCTCGTGCCACTCCTTAGCGTCCTCAGCGGTGAAGACAACCTTACCGCAGGCAGCGCCGGGGGAAGCAGCCAGGCCCTTGCCGACAACTTCAGCCTTCTTAACAGCCTCAGCGTCGAACTGGGGATGCAGCAGGGAGTCGAGCTGCTTGGGCTCAACGCGCAGAACTGCCTCTTCCTCGTCGATCATGCCCTCGTCCACCAGGTCGACAGCGATCTTCAGAGCAGCAGCAGCGGTACGCTTGCCGTTACGGGTCTGCAGCATGTAGAGCTTGCCATTCTCAATGGTGAACTCCATGTCCTGCATATCCTTGTAGTGCTTCTCAAGGCGGTCAGCGATCTCAGCGAACTGAGCGTACACTTCGGGCATCTGCTCCTCGAGGTGAGCGATGGGGGAAGGAGTACGAACGCCGGCAACCACGTCTTCGCCCTGAGCGTTGATCAGGTACTCACCGAAGAGCTTGCGCTCGCCGGTTGCGGGGTTACGGGTAAATGCAACGCCGGTACCGGAATTGTCACCGGAGTTACCGAATACCATTGCCTGCACGTTAACAGCGGTACCCCAGTCGTAGGGGATCTCGTTCATGCGGCGGTATACGTTTGCGCGGGGGTTGTCCCAGGAACGGAACACAGCCTTCACAGCTTCCATCAGCTGAACCTTCGGCTCGGTGGGGAAGTCTTCGCCCTTTTCGGCCTTGTAGAAAGCCTTAAAGCGAACAACCAGTTCCTTCATGTCGTCGGTGTCCAGCTCGGTGTCCAGCTTGACGCCCTTTTCTTCCTTCAGCTGATCGATGATCTCTTCGAAACGCTTCTTGGAGAGCTCCATCACCACGTCGGAGAACATCTGGATGAAACGGCGATAGGAGTCATATGCAAAACGGGGGTTGTTGGTGAACTTTGCCAGACCCTCAACAACCTCGTCATTCAGACCCAGGTTCAGGATGGTGTCCATCATGCCGGGCATGGAAGCACGGGCGCCGGAACGGACGGAAACCAGCAGCGGGTTCTCCGGATCGGCGAACTTCTTGCCGCAGATTTCTTCCATCTTAGCCAGACCCTCATAGATCTGTGCCTGGATATCGTCGTTGATCTGACGGCCGTCATTGTAATACTGGGTGCAGGCCTCGGTGGAAACGGTGAAGCCCTGGGGAACCGGCAGACCAGCTCTGGTCATTTCTGCCAGGTTAGCGCCTTTGCCGCCCAGAAGCTCGCGCATGTCTCTGTTACCCTCAGAGAACAGGTAAACATACTTGTGGCTCATTGGAATTTACCTCCTACAAAATTCTAAATTGGGCAGGACAGACCGGACCTTATTTTGAATGAAAAGGCCTGTCCATCAATCCCAATCTGTCAGCGTGAGATCCACCGCCGGACGGCTTTTAGCCATACCGGGGTCACTCTATTTGTATTATAGCAAATCGCGGCTGCAAATTCCATACCTTTTTCAGAAAAAAATCCATCCAAACCCGTCATATTTCATGGAAAACACACATAGTTTTCCACTTCCTCTCCCCTTTTGTCTCCATGGTTTTTCCAAAATTCCCAAAAAATCCGTTTCTGCACATGCTGCCGCAGAATTTTTCTGCCAAAACCTTGTAAATCCTTTTTTCCGCTGTCATAATAAAAGAGAAAACACGATGTGAGCCCCATTTACCGGGGCAATATTCAGAAAGGGGTACCGACATGAATTTACACGGCAAGGACATCAAAATTTTTTCCGGAAGCGCAAACCCCGAACTGGCGCGCCAGATTGCGGAACAGCTGGACCTCCCTCTGGGAAAATGCAAAGTGACCACCTTCAGCGACGGCGAAATCTCCATTTCGCTGGAAGAATCCGTCCGCGGCTCCGACTGTTTCATTGTCCAGTCCACCTGTCAGCCCGTGAATTCCCACCTGATGGAAATTCTGATTCTGGCCGACGCCATGCGCCGGGCTTCCGCCGCCAGTATCACCGCCGTGATTCCCTATTACGGCTATGCCCGTCAGGACCGCAAAGCCCGGGCACGAGACCCCATTTCCGCCAAACTGGTGGCCAATCTGCTGACGGTAGCCGGCATTGACCGGGTGGTGACCATGGACCTGCACGCTTCACAGATTCAGGGCTTTTTCGATATCCCGGTAGATCATCTGGTGGGCGCACCGCTGCTGGCTTCCTTCCTGCGGGAACGCATCCACGGACGGGAGGACGAATTTGTGGTGGTTTCCCCTGACCTCGGCTCCGTCACCCGCTCCCGGAACTTTGCCGAACGGATCGGCTGCCCCCTGGCCATTATCGACAAACGCCGCCCCAAGGCCAACGTATCCGAAGTGATGAACATCATCGGTGAGATTCGCGGGAAAAAGGTTATTCTGGTAGACGACATGATTGACACCGCCGGAACTCTGTGCAACGCCGCCAAAGCCTGTGTGGAAATGGGCGGCGCAACGGATGTTTATGCCTGCGCGACCCACGGCGTACTGTCCGGCCCGGCTGTTGACCGCATCCGGGAAAGCTGCATTCGGGAACTGCTTCTGCTGGACACCATTCCCCTGCCGGAAGAAAAGCTGCTGCCCAGCTTCTCCATTCTGTCCACTGCCCCTCTCTTTGCCCAGGCCATTGACCGCATTTATGAGGACAAGCCCGTCTCCCCCATGTTCCTGTAATTTTTCGAAAGATGCATCAAGAAAGCCGCGGAACCGTTCTCAGAACGATTTCGCGGCTTTTCCTGTTTTACCAAGATTTCTTTTATCTGATAGAATTATAAACATTGTTTACTGCTTCAATATAGCAGATAAACGATGGATGATTGTGGTCGTTGCGTTCCAGATATTGATTTTTGATTCTTAAATATTCTTTTTTGACCGCAGACCACTGGCCCGACTGTTTTATGAAATCTGCTTTATCCCGGATATTCTTGGAATTTGGAGCCTGATTCCAATAATACGAATCATTGCATATCCAACCAGTTTTCTCGTGAATCAGACGAAGGTTTCCTTCCGTGTCCTCTGTCACAATACATACATCCATTTTAAATTGGGTTTTATTTCCTCTTTTAAGTACTTTTTCCTTGGTTGTCAACACAGATGTTGAATCTTGACAGTCGCCCCAACCATGTTTTTTTAATGCCTTATTAAAGGCTTTCCGACAACATTCTTTTAAATATTTACAGTCTCCAAAATCATCACAACGAACGATCGTAAGGTTGTAATCTAAATCTACAGGTTCATTGGCGTTTTGCGTTATCAGATTGCGTCCTCCGCTCCCAACAAGGCAAAAAAACGCTCCGATATCGTAGTCTTTTTTCAGAATGTGGCACAAGTCTTGCATAATCTCCCCGCAGATTCTCCTGATGCAGCTGAGATATTCTTTGTCTTTAACATAATCGAACATCTAAAAAACTCCTTTCCTCCCCAATCCGCCCATTTAGTGAAAACTAAATCGTTACATTATACCGCAAAATGTTTATTTGTCAAGCTTTCAATGATTTTTTCTGATGCTGTGTATGTAACCGCTTTCTGAAATAAAAGTGAAAACCGGCTGCCGCCTGATTTTTCAGACAGCAGCCGGTTTTGATTTGCTTTTCCCTTATTTCTCAATGCTGTTCAGCAGGCCGCCCGCCTTGATGATGTTCTGAATGAACGGCGGGAAGGGCTGAGCCTGATAGGTCCTGCCGGTGGTGTGGTCGGTGATGACGCCGGTGTCAAAATTGACCTCCACATCGTCGCCGGACTGGATTTCCTGTGCCGCAGCGTCACATTCCAGAATGGGCAGGCCGATATTGATGGCGTTGCGGTAGAAGATGCGGGCAAAGGTGGAAGCAATCACGCAGGAGACGCCGCTGGCCTTGATGGCAATGGGGGCGTGCTCCCGGGAAGAACCGCAGCCGAAGTTCTTTTCGGCGACAATGATATCGCCCTCTTTGACGCGGGAAACAAAGTCTTTATCGATATCCTCCATGCAGTGAGCGGCCAGCTCTTTGTGGGAGGCGGTATTCAGATAGCGGGCGGGGATAATCACGTCGGTATCCACGTTGTCGCCGTATTTATGAACCATTCCGTGTGCATTCATGGCAAAGCTCCTCTCAAATTACAGTTTGGCGGGGTCGGTGATATAGCCGGTCACGGCGCTGGCGGCAGCCACAGCCGGGCTTGCCAGATAGACTTCCGACTCCACATGGCCCATACGGCCCACAAAGTTCCGGTTGGTGGTGGAGATGGCCTTCTCCCCTTTGCCCAGAATTCCCATATAACCACCCAGGCAGGGGCCACAAGTGGGGGTGCTCACCACAGCGCCGGCCTTGATGAAGATTTCCAGCAGGCCCTCGTGCATGGCGTCCAGATAAATCTGCTGGGTACCGGGAATCACGATGCAGCGGACGTTTTTGGCGACTTTCCGGTCTTTCAGGATGGCAGCAGCAGCACGCAAGTCTTCCATGCGGCCGTTGGTGCAGGAGCCGATGACGCACTGGTCGATTTTGACTTCCGTCTCTCCGATTTCGTCAATGGTGCGGGTGTTTTCCGGCAGATGGGGGAAAGATACGGTGGGACGCAATTTTGCCAGATCGATTTCCACCACGCGGGTGTATTCGGCGTCTTCGTCAGCCTGATATTCCACCGGAGTGCGGCGGAAGCGGCCCTCACAATAGGCGCGGGTTACGTCGTCCACGGGGAAAATGCCGTTTTTGGCGCCGGCTTCAATGGCCATGTTGGCAATGCACAGGCGGTCGTCCATGGAGAGGGCAGCCACACCGTCTCCGGTGAATTCCAGAGACTGATACAGGGCACCGTCCACGCCGATTTCACCGATCAGATGGAGAATCACGTCTTTGCCCGCCACAAAGCCGGTGGGCTTGTTCTTCAATACCACTTTAATGGCGGAGGGCACCTTGAACCAGGCTTTTCCGGTAATCATACCGGCGGCCATATCGGTGGAACCTACGCCGGTGGAAAATGCGCCCAATGCGCCGTAGGTACAAGTGTGGGAGTCTGCGCCGATGACGCAGTCGCCGGGGCCTACGATGCCCTGTTCCGGCAGAAGGGCGTGTTCAATGCCCATCTGTCCCACATCGAAAAAGTTGGTGATATCGTATTTTCCCGCAAAATTCCGGGTCTGGCGGCACTGCTCGGCAGCCTTGATGTCCTTGTTGGGCACAAAGTGGTCGAGCACCAGTGCAATACGGTCCTTATCAAAAACGGAGCAGGCTCCGCACTTTTCAAATTCATTGATGGCTACGGGGCTGGTAATATCGTTGCCCAGTACCATATCCAGCTTTGCCTCGATGAGCTGGCCGGCTTCTACCTTCTCCAGGCCTGCATGGGCAGCCAGAATTTTCTGTGTCATTGTCATTCCCATGTGGAAATCCTCCTTCGGTCGTTCTCTTCGTTTCAGTATACTCCACCCCTTGCCAAAAGAATGTAAAACATGATACAATTAGTAAAAATAACGCTTTTGTGAGAAAATCTTTTGAAAATCAAACCGCAAAAGGAGACTGCCATGCACAACGACAGCTGGAAAATTCTCGAAACGCTGGCTCCGACGCTGGTCTATCAAAAAGGCTCTGCCGTTTACTGGCAGGGAGACACCGCAGACCGGCTGTACTATCTCAAAAAGGGCCGGGTAAAAATTTACATGACCTCGGAAAACGGCGGAGAAAAGACCCTGCGAATCCAGTCCGACGGGGGCGTTTTTGGAGAAGCGGCCTTTTTTGACCGTCTGCCCCGGGTATCCTCCGCAAAAGTATTGGAAAAGTCGGAAATCGTGGCGGTTTCCCGGGAAATTTTATCGGCCCATATTCAAAAACACCCGGAATTCGCCTTTTCCCTCATGCAGGCCCTGTCGGAGCGGGTGCGGCTTCTCACCGCCCAGGTGGACAGCATGGCGTTTTTACAGGCGGACAAACGCATCGCCCGTTTTTTGCTGGAAACCGCGGAAAATGGCCGCTCCTGCATCCAGTGTACCGATGAAGAGTTGGGCACCCGGGTGAGTGCGTCCCGGGTAACGGTCAACCGCGTCCTGCGGAAGTTTGCCCGCTCCGGCTGGATCGAAACCCGGTATCGGGAAATCCGAGTGCTTCGGCTGGACGCACTGGCAGATTTTTCATGTACATAACCAACCGGATTTGGAAAAGATAGAGAATGCAGCCCTGGCGGGAGGTTTTCCACCGGAAGTCAGGAAACCGTGGAAAATCCGGCGCATTCTCCCACACAGCCCGCAAGGAAAGGGGCTTTGTATGAAACACCGTTTTCCCTTGAAATCAACCTCTCCCAAAATAACACATCTGCACCCACTGTACTTTCAGAAAACCTTTCTGCGGGTATTGCCTGTCTTTTTTCTTCCCCTGATTCAGATTCTCCTTCAGGGCGGAAGTCCGTCGCCCTATCTGCTCAGCGGTTCCTGTGCGCTGATTCTGTATTTCACCTTTTTGTGGCAGCAATCCCGATGGGCCAGCACCCCGGACTCCTACTGGATCTGTCAGGGACTGTTTCTCCGGCGCATGACGGCACTGCCGAAAAAATGGGCCCTCCATATTCAGCGGGAGGTTTCCCCCATTTCCCTGCTCACCGGCGCCGTCTTCTTTCAGCCCGGAAGCCCTTCTCCTTCCAGTGAGCGGTTCCCCCTGTTCCACCGCCGTGCGCCCCGGCCTCCCCGTCCCAAAAAATCCAACTACCGCCGGGCCTCCATTCCGAAAGCCCTGCTTTCGGCTGCACTGCTGTCCAATCCCGCTTCTGGACTACTGCTGGCAACGGTTTTTTTCCGTTCGGTCAGCTCCCTTCTGGGGACGGAAATCGCCCGCCGGATCGTGGACGCCGCCGACCAGCGTGTACAGCTCATCGCGCTGGGCATTCCACCGGCCATTGCCGGAATCAGCTGGCTGTTTCTGGCGGGGTGGGCCATTGCGTTTCTGCGGGAAGCGCTGGCGCTGCTGCCTTTCCAATGGAAACGGGAAGGCGACCGGCTGTTTTTTAAAATGGGTGTCTGGCCCCGGCGGGAATCGTCTATTTCCATTTCGTCTCTGGGCTCCGCAGTGCTGCTGCAAACCCTCCCTATGGCGCTGTTGGGCATTTTTCGGGCGGAAGGCTTTTTGGAAGGCGGCGGCCGGGTCATTCTGCATCCCTCTCTGGGAAAAAAGGAAAGGCCTGCCCTTCACTGGTTTTTCCCGCAGGAAGAAAACCCGGACCTGTGCCCCCACACAAAAGCCTGGTTCTCCTTTCTTCTGCTTCCGGTACTGGTGTTTGGCCTGCTGTTCCTGCTGGAAGAGCGGATGCTGCCTTTTCTGGACTTCCTGATGCCGGTTTTTCCCCTGCTGTTTCTGCCGGCTCTGTGGTTTTTCGCCATCCGGCTATTGGGCTATTTCCTGACGGAGGTTTCCTTCCGGAATGGGCTGGTCTATCTCCGGGGAATCCGGATTTTCACACTATATTCCGGCCGGATTGACCCGGCACATATTACCGGCGTCCAGTTTTTACAGAACCCCATCCAGCGGTTTACCGGACGCTGCACACTGGTATTTCAGACCACCGGGGGCTGGTCCGCCCAGTACCGGCTGTACCATATCCCCCTTGCCCGGGCCCGTCAGTGGGTATCGGAGCAGCTGGGAATCTCATCAGAAATCTGAGGTGTACTATGGACTATCGCAAAGCCTATTGCCATCTGTTCAACGCCGTTACCGACTGCATCGCCCTGTTGCAGAAAGCCCAGCTGGAAACTGAGGAAATGGCCGCTGCATCCGAAGAAATCCGTCTGCGGCTTTTACAGAAACCGGACTCCTCACCCGGAAGGAAGTGAATCTGTGAGCAGCATTGCAAAAACCTTGGGAATCCGAATCCGGAACTGCCGCACCAGCCAAAAGCTGAGCCAGGAAAAACTGGCGGAGCTGTGCGGCTGTCACCCTACCTATATCGGTCAGCTGGAGCGGGGCGAGAAAAATGCCACCGTGGAAAGTGTCGAAAAGATTGCCCGGGCGCTGGGAGTGCCTTTGTGGGAGCTTCTGCGGTTTCCGGAGCAGAAATCCGGTGAGGAAGAAGACTGGGCTTTTCGCTGCTATGAGCTGGTCGCCGCCCAGAAACCGGAAGACCAGCAGCGGCTCTATCAGATTCTTCTGGAAATTCAACAGTATAAACGTCAGTGATGACGGACAGGAGAACGCCTCCGGAAAAAGCCTAATTGGGCCTTCCCCGGAGGCGTTTTGCAATTTATCCACAGCTGTCATAAATGGTGTTGAAAATCTCTTCCGGTAATTGGAGCATGTAAGGGCCTGGAACCTCGCATCGGACCCAACCACCTTTAAACAGAGTCAGATCAACTTTCGTTCCATCCTTCATCAGGAATGTAATCTCTTTTTCTTCCACATCACCATTATAGAACTGGTTGAACTGATCGCCCAGATCTACAAATTGACATTCATCCAGCGTCTTGATGAATGCTTCCTTCTGCTGACGGGAGACATTTTTCAAAGGCCGGTATTCCACGCCATAGGCCGGAATGGATTCGTCCAACAGAACGGTGTAACACCCCATCAAATCTTCCCAGTTTTCCGACAAATGCAGCTTTTCCTCAAAGTAATCCTTTCCGGTCCTCAGGGTTATTCCGTAAAGCTGCTCGTAAATGTCTACAACCCGATACATCTTCCCATCTTCCCCCTCTTCCTCCCGATACAGGCAAAGTCGGAATTCAGGGTCATATCCCTTCATGGTAAAGACTTCTCCTTCAAAGGGGGAAACCGGCGTATCGCTGGCTTCCTTCGGAATCACAAATCTTCCGTCCGTTTTTCCAATGGAAGTTTCCCGCAAATCCAATATTTTTTCAAATTCTTCTTCGCTCATGAACTCCTCGGAATAAGTGATATCCAACGGATAAAACCGGTCCTGATAGACCAAAGAATACCCGATACTGGCTGTGACCTGGGGATTTTTAAAGTCCACTTCGGGAATGGTAATCCCTCTTGACGTCTTCAGCGCCGCCATACCAGCCATCACCAGCCCGCTGACGGCCACCAGACAAACACAGGCCACCAGCGGAATCCAGTTGAAATGCCACTGTTTTTGAGGCTTCTGGTCGGCTGCTTCCACCAGGTCGGCGTCCACATACTCCATACAGTCCAGAAATTCCGCTCCTCTCATACGCGAATTCCCTCCTGTTCCAGATAGGTACGCAGTTCCTGACGCGTGCGGAAAAGCATGGTCTTCACCTTGCTCTGGCTCATGGAAAAGCGCCGGGCAATTTCCCCAACGGAATCCAGATACCAGTACCGCCGGAGAAAGACATTCCGTTTCTCTTCCGGCTGTTTTCGTAAAAATCGGCTGATGCTCTCCCCCAGCAGTTTGGCTTCCACCCGGGACGGGGTGTCGTCCGGCCCGGGAATGCACTGTTCCAGCTCGTCGGAAAACTCCACCAGAAAGGCCTTCCGTTTCAGTCGGTTTCGTTCCCGGCAATAATTGAGGGAAAGATGCCGCGTAATTCTGGCCAGAAATGCATACAGATAGCTGACCGGCTTATGAGGGGAAATCAGCGACCACGCCTGAAAATAGGTGTCGTTTTCACACTCTTCCGAAGCGGAGGGGTCCATCAGAATATGCAGGGCCAGCCCCCGCAGACGGGCGCCGTATTTCTCCGCCGTACAGGAAATCGCCGATTCATCCCGTTCCAGATACAACGCCACAATTTTTTCGTCCTCCAATCTCCTCATCTCCTTTTTCCAATGGTAAAGGCCCTTTCACCCCAGGAAGCACTTTTTTCCCGGGGTGGTTACAACCTTCTGAAAATTTTGAGAGACAGACAAAACAGCCCTGTTCAAAGGACATTCCTTCGGACAGGGCTGTATACAGCTGGTATAAAAAACGATAGGGTTAGCCCTTCATGGTGCGCACCAGCACAGCCTTCTGGGCGTGGAGGCGGTTCTCAGCCTCGTCAAAAATTTCATTGGCGTGGGCCTCGAATACCTCGGCGGTGATTTCCTCTTCCCGGTGAGCGGGCAGACAATGGAGAACCATAGCGTCAGAGTGAGCCTTGGACATCAGCTCTGCGTTTACCTGATAACCGGCAAAGGCAGCTTCACGGGCGGCTTTTTCCTCTTCCTGACCCATGGAGGTCCACACGTCGGTGATGACCACATCGGCATCCACAGCAGCTTCCAGAGGCTTGTCGGTCATGAAGAACTTATCACCGTACTGGGCGGCAAAATCCAGAATCATCTGGGGCGGACGATAGCCCTCGGGGCAAGCCACTGCAACGCTCATGCCAACTTTCAGGCAGCCTACAATGAGGGAGTTCATCATGTTGTTGCCGTCGCCGATAAAGCACATTTTCAGGCCTTCCAGAGAACCCTTATACTCCCGGATGGTCATCAGGTCGGCCAGAATCTGACAGGGGTGGGCCAGGTCGGTCAGACCGTTGATGATCGGGATGGAGCCGTATTCCACCAGTGCCTCCACTTCGGCCTGCTCAAAAGTACGAATCATAATGCCGTCCAGATACCGGGAGAGCACGCGGGCGGTATCCTGCACCGCTTCACCCCGGCCAATCTGGGAATCCTTGGAAGAGATAAACAGGGCATGGCCGCCCAGCTGGTACATACCGGTTTCAAAGGAAACACGGGTACGGGTGGAGGACTTCTCAAAGATCATGCCCAGAGTTTTGCCCTTCAGGTGATGGTGTTCAATGCCGTGCTTCTGCTCATATTTGAGCTGGTCGGCAAGGTTCAGCAAATCGATAATTTCCTCGGTGGAAAGATCCATCATTTTCAAAAGATGTTTCATCAGAATGACCTCCCTTGTATGAATAATTGTTGTTTATCCTGTAGGGGCGCACCTATGTGTGCGCCCACCTTATTTGGGGGCAAATTTTATCTTAAAACATTGTCCTCACAAATCCGCTTTACAGCGTTTCCAGTACCGCTTTCAGCCGTGCCAGACCTTTGTCGATTTCTTCTTTGGTGATGGTCAGCGGCGGCAGGAAACGAAGTGCCGAGTGAGCCGTCAAAATCAGCAGACCTGCATCGATACAGGCAGAAGCCACATTTCCGGCCGTTTTGCCGCAATCTTTGGCCACATCTGCGCCGATCATCAAGCCCATGCCCCGGACATTCTCAATGTGGGGCAGCTCTGCCAGCTTTTCCCGGAAATATTCGCCCTTCTCGTTGACCTCTGCCAGAAACTCCGGCGTATTCACCCGGGACAGCACTTCCAGTGCACCAGCGCACACAATAGGATTTCCGCCAAAGGTGGAACCGTGCATTCCGCCGATGAGCACATTTTTCAGCTTTTCGCCGCACAGGCAGGCGCCGATGGGAAGACCGCCGCCCAGCCCCTTGGCACTGCTCACCACATCGGGGAGAATATCGAAATTCTGGTAGCAATAGAAAGCGCCGGTTCTGCCGATACCGGTCTGCACTTCGTCCACCAGAAGCAGCACGTTTTTCTCGTCGCACAGCTTCCGCAGACCCTGCACAAAGTCTTTTTCCAGCAGGAACATACCGCCTTCGCCCTGAATCAGCTCCACCATCACGGCGCAGGTTTTATCGGTGATGGCTTTCTCTACCGCTGCCAAATCGTTGGCGGGGGCATAATCAAAGCCCTCGGTAAAGGGGAAGAACCATTTATGGAATTCATCCTGCCCGGTAGCCGCCAGCGTGGTGACGGTTCTGCCGTGGAAGGAATTCTGCAAAGTCACGACCCGGTTTTTCTCCGGAGACTGCTCCATGCCCCATTTTCTCGCCAGTTTAATAGCGCATTCGTTGGCCTCTGCGCCGGAGTTGCCAAAAAATACTTTGGAAAGGCCGGAGGCTTTGCAAATTTCTTCTGCCAGCTTTGTCTGCACCGGATTATAGTACAGGTTGGAAATGTGCTGAAGCTCTCCCGCCTGATGGGAAACCGCCTGCACCCAGCCTTCATCGCACCAGCCCAGGGCGTTTACGCCGATACCGCTGGTAAAGTCTATGTAGTCCTTTCCTTCCGTATCCCAGGCGGTTACACCCTTGCCTTTTACCAGTGCAACAGGGAACCGGCCATAGGTGTGCATCATGTTTGCCTGTTCCTGCTGCTTTACCTGTTCAAAATTCATGGAAAAGACCTCCTTAATAGAACATGGTGCCAACGCCCTCGTCGGAGAACAGCTCGATGAGGATAGAGTGAGGAATGCGGCCATCGATAATGTGGGCGCGCTCCACGCCCTGACGGACAGCCTCTACACAGCAGTCGATTTTGGGAATCATGCCGCCGCTGATAATGCCCTGCCGCTGATAGCTGGGCACCTCGCTGACGTTTACCACGGGAATCAGGCTGTTTTCATCGTCTTTATCCCGCAGCAGGCCCCGCACGTCGGTCATGAGAATGAGTTTGACTGCGTCCAGCTTGGCGGCAATCTGTGCAGCGGCAATATCGGCGTTGATGTTGTAAACCTCGCCATGATCGCCGCCTGCCACTGTGGCGATTACCGGAATATATCCGCATGCAACTACATTTTCAATGATTTCGGTATTGACCTTTTTGATCTCGCCCACATAGCCCAGATCTTCTCCGGTCATCAGCTTTTCTGCTTTCAGCAGCCCGCCGTCCAGACCGCACAGGCCCACTGCCTTACCGCTGTGCTGTTCCAGATGCTGCACCAGCTGTTTGTTCACCTTGCCAGCCAATACCTGCTGGACGATCTCCATGGTCTCTGCATCGGTATAGCGCAGGCCATTGACAAACCGACTCTCCTTGCCGATCTTTTTCAGCATGGAACTGATTTCCGGGCCGCCGCCATGTACCAGCACCACATTGATGCCCACGGACTGCATCAGAACGATATCGCTCATGACGGCTTCTTTCAGCTCTTCGTTAATCATAGCGTTGCCGCCGTATTTGACGACAACCGTCTTTCCTGCATATTTCTGAATATAGGGCAAGGCCTGTACCAGCACCTGCGCCCGGTTATGATTGGAAATCTGCATATTCTTCCCCTTCTCTCTTGTCTTTCCAAAAATCAGGTCCGATAGTCCCCGTTGATGCGCACATACTCATAGGTCAGGTCGCAGCCATAGGCTTCCGCGCTGCCGTCGCCATCGTGAAGGGTGACATTGATATCCACTTCGTTTTCCAGCAGCACCTTTTTGGCAACATCCTCGTCAAAGGGGATGCCTGCGCCGTCTTTGCAAACAGCCACAGTGCCGGCATTGGAAGTAAAGCTCACATCCACTTTGTTAATGTCCACTTCTGCGCCGGAATAGCCGATTGCACACAGCACACGGCCCCAGTTAGCATCCGCACCGAACATAGCGGCCTTCACCAGGCTGGAGCAAATAACGGCCTTGGAAATCACCCGGGCGGTTTCCAGATCTTTTGCGCCGGTGAGCTTGCACACCAGCAGACGGCTTGCACCCTCGCCGTCACCGCCGATCATCCGGGCCAGCTGAATGCACATAGCGTCCAATGCTTCACAGAAAGCGGCATAATCCGCGTTTTCGCTGTCGATCAGCTCGTTTCCGGCAAGGCCGTTTGCCATAATGGTCAGGGTGTCGTTGGTGGAGGTGTCGCCGTCAATGCTCACCATATTGAAGCTCTTGTCGGCGGCGGCCTGCAAGGCCTTTTGCAGCATGGGGGTGGAAACTGCTGCGTCGGTGGTCAAAAAGCTGAGCATGGTGCCCATGTTGGGATGAATCATGCCGCTGCCTTTTGCAATGCCGCCGATGCGCACGGTTTTGCCGCCCAGTTCCAGCTCTACCGCCACTTCCTTGCGGACGGTGTCGGTGGTCATGATGGCGTCGGCTGCATCTGCGCTGCCAAAGGGGTTCAGCAGCCTGGCGGCTTCCGGGGTACCCTGTTCAATGGGCTCAATGGGAAGAATCTCGCCAATGACGCCGGTGGAGGCCACAATGATGTCGGAGGGATCCAGATTCAGCGCCTGTCCGGCGATTTCGCACATCCGCCATGCCTTTTCCTCGCCGTCGGCGTTGCAGGTGTTGGCGTTGCCGCTGTTGCAGATGACGGCCTGAGCGATGCCGTTTTGCAGGTTGCGCTTGGTCACCAAAATGGGCGCGCCCTTGACTTTGTTGAGGGTATAAATACCGGCGGCGTTGCAGGGGACAGAGCTGGCAATGAGAGCCAGATCCCGCTTGGACTTATTGCGCCGGATGCCGCAGTGAACGCCTGCGGCGGAAAAACCCTGTGCGGCAGTGACGCCGCCATCGATAAATGTATAGGACATAATGGAACCTCCTTGGTCAATCCAACACACCATACAGGTGGGAGTATCGGGGGCGGCTGTCAGCCGCTCGCTTTTCTATATAACCATATAACCATCAGATACGCCATGCGCATCCGTAACGTCATTTTTTACATTGCTTCCAGTGTTTTCAGCATTCCCTTTGCCTGAGACTTGACATTCTCGGGAGCCGGGCCACCGTACACGGTGCGGCCATTGACGCATTTTTCAAGGGAAATCGCCTGATACACGCCCTCGTCAAACTCGGGGCAAACCTTCTGATATTCCTCCATGGAGAGGCTTTCCAGCGTTTCACCCAGCTCAATGCACCGTGCCACCAGTTCGCCGGTAATGCGGTAGGCATCCCGGAAGGGCAGACCCTTTTCTCCCACCAGATAGTCGGCGCAGTCGGTGGCATTGATAAAGCCCTTGGCGGCCGCCGCCCGCATATTGCCGGTAAGCACCCGCATGGTATCGATCATGGGAATAAAGGCCGTCAAGCACAGCTTGAGAGTGTCCACTGCGTCGAAAATCGCCTCTTTATCCTCCTGCAT
>ERZ791934.1467-NODE-1467-length-22176-cov-3.762262_pt1 | contig 22176 bp, 23 predicted proteins | sample MGYA00510125_ERZ791934 | MGnify/ENA primary metagenome ERZ791934 (study PRJEB30046, sample SAMN00993240) | human gut metagenome | study: EMG produced TPA metagenomics assembly of the A metagenome-wide association study of gut microbiota in type 2...
TTTTAAATACTTCCACAAAAAATTCGAAGTAGGAAAAAACTTTATAAAAATACATAAAAATTATCAAATTAACTGCATATAATTATTGTAATTTGATAAAAATAGTGATATAATCCGATAAAAGTGAGGACAGTTTTATGGAATATCATGATTTAGTCAAATTATATTACAAAGATAAGCTGGAATACAAAGAAACATACGAAAAGCGCTACCACGGAGAAGAGACGAAACGCTTTGATTTTGACGTGTCGGGAAATCCTGCTTTTTTGGTATTGACGCAGGAGATAGCAAAATTAAACGAAAACATATTGAAGGAAAATAATTTTCTGGTATATTATGCGTCAAAGCTTCCTGGCGAGGCGCTATTGCAGTTTGAACTGAAATGCCTGGTCGAGGAAATCAAAATGACCAACGATATTGAAGGCGTAGCATCTACTCGCAAGGAAATAGAAGATGCCCTCGAGGCTGTAAGAAGTCATCAAGAAGGGAAAAGTCGATTTATGGGAATCGCTAACAAATACCTGATGTTGTCTTCTAAGGGAATGACGCAGCCATTATCTACCTGTCAGGATATTCGAGATATTTATGATGAACTGGTCTATGAAGAAGTTGCCCATGATGATCCAGGCAGCCTGCCCGATGGCGTGCTTTTTCGAAAAGAACCGGTATTTATGCAGAAGAATTACGAGCGCATCCATACAGGCCTTATGCCGGAATCAAAAATCATCCAGTACCTTGATATAGGGCTGAAGATCATTGTCGACCCGCAGATGCTGGGACTGGTCTCCATCGCCGTATTTCATTACCTTTTTGGCTATGTACACCCTTTTTATGATGGTAACGGCAGAATGGCACGCTATCTCAGCAGTATTTTGCTCAGAAAAGAAGTCTTGTTTCTAGCTGCATTTAATTTGTCTGCGGTAATCAAGCGGGAGGTACGGCGTTATTACAAAGCCTTTGCACTGACCAATGATCCTAAGAATAAAGGAGATCTTACACCTTTTGTAACAATCTTCCTTGAATTCATTTTGGAAGCGATAGAGCAGCTCTCTGAGGAACTGAAGACGCTCATGGAGAAGTATGATCACTTTAAGCTCATTATAGAGCAGAACGAGTCATTTATGAACAGCAGCAAAACGTATAAGGTACTTGTCGAAAAAATGTTGATCAATACGCTGTTTGGAAGCCAAGGCATGGATGTGAAGAAACTGGCTGATGCTTGTGAAACGACAGTTAACACGATCAGATACCTTTTGAACAAAATGGACAAGGCTATGCTCAGAACAGAGAGAGACGGCCACAGATTGCTATACGACCTGGATCTGGATTTTCTCGAAAAACTATAATTTAATCATATTTCCCCCTCCTGTTAATATATTACTTATTAATGAGAGGGGTGTTTTTGTGAGAAAGAATATCAAAAAACTGATTTGCTTTGCCTGTATTTTATCTTTATGTGGAATTATGGGAGTGAAATATTTTTCAAACCCTCAGGAACCTGTGACTTTGGAAACGGTTTCTGCCAGCCTTGAGGATCAGGGGGCACCGTCAGAGGAACAGAAAAATGCGAATTTAAAATTGAATGTCAAGGCGGCGGTCTTGATTGATGCGGATACCGGGAAGGTTTTGTTCGAGCAGGACGCACACAAAGAATTGCCGCCGGCATCGGTAACAAAGGTCATGACCATGCTGCTGGCACTGGAAGCAGTGGAGGACGGCAAAGTGAAGCTGTCTGACAAAGTGACAGTTTCCGAGCGGGCTGCATCCATGGGCGGCAGCCAGATGTACATGGAAATCGGCGAGGTACATACTTTGGAGGAAATGCTGGAGGGCATCGCCATCGTTTCGGCCAACGACGCCTGTGTCGCTGTATCTGAATACATTGCAGGCAGTGAAGAAGTCTTTGTTGAGAAGATGAACCAGAGGGCGAAGGAACTGGGAATGAGAGACACTCATTTTGTCAATACCAACGGATTACCTGTAGCAGAACACTATACCAGCGCATATGATATAGGGTTGATGTCGCGTCTCCTTCTGAAGCACGAACATACGCAGAAGTGGTTCAATACGTGGCAGACCACCATCAAAGTGGGGCTGCCGGGCAAGGAGAAGGACTTCGGTCTCACCAATACGAACAAACTGATCAAGCAGTATCCAGGCGCAAACGGCATCAAAACCGGATTCACCCAGGATGCGGGTTTCTGCTTGTCAGCGTCGGCAACAAAAGAAGACACGACTTTGATTGCTGTCGTATTAGGTGCGCAGACATCGAAAATACGTTTTGAAGAAGTATCAAAACTTCTCAACTATGGCTTTGCAAATTATTCATCGGTAACCCTGGCCGATCAAGGACAGAAGATCAAAAAGGTCACACTGGATAAAGGTGAACCTTATACCATCAACGCAGTTGCAAAGGAGAAAGCCACTGCTTTTGTAAAGAAGGGCGAAGAAAAAAAGGCGAAGTTCAAGGCCTCTATTGATAAGAATATCAAGCTGCCCCTTAAAAAAGGCGCGAAGGTGGGAACGCTCAATGTGTACTGCGGTAAGGAGAAGGTCGGTTCCTGCGAACTGGTCTCTGACCGAAAGGTAGAAAAGGTCTCCTTTGTGACCTACTACATACGAAAGATAAAAAATCTGTTCTGACAGTTAGGGGGAAGAAGCGTGGATAAAGAGTTTATCATGTCTTTTTCATCGTTTTACAAGGCGGCGTATGCGAGAGACGTATTGGAGGAAAATGGGTATCACTCCACTTTACGCAAGCTGCCGCCGCAGGTCGCCCATTCCTGCAGCACCGGACTATATCTGAGAATCGACTCCATAGAAAGGGTGCGGAGTGTTCTCGATGAAAGACAGATCGTTGCAAAGGGCGTCTATCATATTTCAAAGAATGAAAAAGGCGTAAAAACGTATAACAGAGTGTAATCTAAGGGTCTTTGCCTGGCCGGGCTGAATCAGCCTGGCCGCGAGGCCTTTTTTTTTGGTTCGGAATAAATTTGATAGATTATCAAGAGATGTTGGTATATAATAAGTATAGCAAATAAAAGGATGGTGTTTGATGATGAGGGAAAAGAGAATGATATCAGATGATCAAGTGGTAAAAAGAGCAAATGCTGCCGTAAGACTGGAACTGGAAAAGAGAAAGGCCAGAAATCAGCCGATTGCTGTATTTGATAGAAAAGCGCAGAAGGTATATATGCAGGATAGCGACGGAACGATCATAGAATCGAGTGAGAGGCTGCGGAGGGGGCGGTACAGTGAAAGAAAAAGAAACCGCACCTGAGATTATCGTGTTTGCAGGTCCCAATGGATCTGGGAAAAGCACTTTTACGGAATATCTGAAGCCGGAACACATGGACTATATCAATGCCGATGAAATCAAGAAAGTGCTGAAATGCAGCGATATAGAAGCAGCGCAGTTAGCAGAAAAACAGCGTATCAGCCATATTGACCAGATGGAAGAGTTTTGCTTCGAAACAGTATTGTCCACTGACAGGAATCTTCATTTGCTAATGAGAGCAAAGGAAAGAGGCTATTTTATCAGATGTTATTACATTCTGACCGCAGATCCTTTAATTAATGTCTACCGTGTGAAATCGAGAGTTGCTGCTGGCGGGCATGACGTTCCTAAAGATAAAATCATATCCAGATATGATAAAGCTCTGGATTTAGTGAAAGAGCTTTTGAAGATCTGTGATATCTGCCATATTTATGATAATTCCGCAGAAGTTCCCCATCGGATCTTCAAGAAGCGAAAGAATCAATTTTACTTCGACGAATGTGAGGATTGGTATTTAGAAGACATAGCCGCTCTGACAGGCATTGAACAGATGGAAGTTAAGGAACTGAATGGATAGAAGAAAGAGACGGCAACGTCTCTTTTTTGTAATGCATCTTGACTTAGAGTGCACTCCAGGTATTATAGTAATAGAAAAGACATACAAAAGGAGAAGCGGATGGCGATTATATTTTACTTATTAGCAGCGGGTTTTGTGATACCGGCGGGAATTTATTTTTACTTCTTTTTTTGCCGCTTTCTTACGCTGTTCGGAATTGAAAAGAAGACGAAGAAGAGCAGGGCTTTGGCAGCACTGCTTGCGGCAGCCGTGGCGGCCCTTGGAATCAGGATGTTTGACTTCAGTTTCATGATTATGCTGCACCTTCTGCTGGCGTGTTTCTTCATGGAACTTGCCAATTTCCTGCTGAAAAGAATCCCGCAGAAGAAATTCCAGAAGGTCTGGACCTTTCTTTACAAAAGCGGCATTGTCTGTATCGTATTGACTGTGGTGGTTTTGACCTATGGTTATTTCAACATGCACCACGTACAGCGCACGGAATACACCATAGAGACGGCAAAGGCGGTCGGTGGTGATCTGAAGGTGGTGCAGATTTCCGACCTTCACGTTGGAACTTCTCTGGACGAGCAGGAGATGAGAGACTGCTTTGCACGAGTACAGGCGGAAAAAGCGGATCTTCTGGTTCTGACCGGGGATATCTTTGACGAGACCACTACACGGAGCCAGATGAAAGAGACCGTAAAGATGCTGTCGAGGATAAAGACGACCTACGGCGCTTATTACATCTTCGGCAATCACGATGTCAATCAGTATACAGCAAGTCCCGCCTATACATCTGCACAGCTGAAAGAGGAACTGACAGGGGCTGGCATCAAAGTTTTAGAAGATGAGGTTATGGAACTGCCTGGCGGATACACTCTGATTGGCAGGCAGGATGTATCGGTGGATGGGAGGACGGACGTCGACACCCTGCTATCACAAGTACCAGATAAGGATTTCCGGCTGCTGCTGGATCATCAGCCGGTGGACCTTCAGGAGAATGCCGAGGCCGGTATCGACTTGCAGTTGTCCGGACACACCCATGCGGGACAGATTTGGCCCATGGGATTCCTGAGTAAGCTGGTCGGTGTCAACGAAGAGTATTATGGACTGCATGACATCAAAGATTTTAAAGTCATCGTCAGCTCCGGCATGGCAGGATGGGGGTATCCGATCCGGACAGAGGGGCCGTCAGAGTATGTTGTCATAAATGTCATAGCGTCTGCTTGAGGGAATCCCTTGCCTATTGCTAGTCCCATGTGATACAATATGATGTTATGAAAGAGAAAAATCAAAAAGTATTATTTGTACTGGCAATCATGTTTATCGGGTTCAACCTGAGAGCGGCTCTGACAGGTGTCGGACCTCTGGTAAGCATGATTCAAAGTGACCTGCACCTGTCTTCGGGTGCCACTGGTTTTATTACGACCATTCCACTGCTGGCTTTTGCAGCAATGTCGCTTATGGTGAGCAAAATCTCCGCAAAGCTGGGAGAGGGGAAGACGATCCTGCTTTCTTTTCTAATCATGGCTGCAGGACTTCTGGTTCGTTCCTATCTGGGGACAGCGGGCCTGTTCCTGGGCACGGTTCTGGCGGGCATCGGCATCGCCTTCGGCAACGTGCTTCTGCCTGTCATCATCAAAGGAAAATTCCCAGAGAAAGCGGCGGCGCTGACCAGCGTCTATACGGCGTCTATGGGGCTCTTTGCCAGCATTTCAGCGGCAATCAGCGCGCCTTTGGCTCTCCATGTAGGATGGAGAAACTCCATGGCAGTGTGGGCGATTTTGGTAGTGATCGGCATTCTGTTCTGGCTGCCTTTTGTACCGATGAAAATGAAACAAGAACAGGGTGATGCGGTCAAGGGACTGTTTAAAAACCCGATAGCCATTTGGTTATCGGTCTTCATGGGGCTGCAGTCTCTGCTTTTCTATTGCTTCGTAGCTTGGCTGCCGACGATTCTGGCCGTCAAAGGCTTTGATGCAGAGGCGGCAGGGTATCTGTTCAGCATCTACCAGGTTTTGGGCATACCGGCTTCCTTTATCACCCCACTTCTGGCAGGCCGCAAGAATGACCAGAGATGGGTGGTCTGTCTGATTGCAGGTGCTTACGTGCTGGGGCTTCTGATGATTACGGCCTTCCAGGTCAAAGCAGTCATCGGGATCGGAGTGGCCATCTGCGGCTTCTGTTCCGGCTGCTGCCTGAGTATCGCTATGCTGATGATCAATACCAGAGCCAGCAATGCGGCCGTTTCCGGCCAGCTTTCCGGCATGAGCCAGGCGGCTGGTTATATCCTCGCTGCCGTCGGACCTTCTGCTATGGGGGTTGTCTTTGACATGACGCAGAACTGGACCATTACGCTGACGATTCTGATCGTCATCATGATTCCACTGTTTATGGCAGGGGGGAACGCGGCCAAAGACCGCAAAGTGCAGAATCCTATTGAGAAAGGATGAGAAAATGGAACTAATCGAGATGATGAGAAGACGCCGCAGTGTCAGAAAATATACTGGCGAAAGGGTTTCCGAGGAACAACTGGAGTTGATCTTGCAGGCCGGACTGCTTTCGGCATCGAGCAAGGCGTCAAGACCATGGGAATTCATCGTGGTGCGGGAGAAAAAGATGCTGACAGAGATGTCTGACTGCAGAGTGGGCGCTGCCAAGATGCTGGCGGGTGCAGACTGCGCCATCGTCGTAGTAGGGGACGAACAAAAGGGCGATGTCTGGATTGAGGACTGCGCTGTCGCTATGGCGAATATGCATCTGATGGCAGACAGTTTGGGACTGGGCAGCTGCTGGATACAGGGACGCCTCAGAGAGGCGGCGGACGGCAGCAGTACCGAAGACTATTTGAGAAAACTGCTGGGATTTCCTGAAAACTATAGATTGGAAGCGATCCTTTCTGTGGGCGTGCCGGAAAACCACGGCGCTCCGTACGAACTTGAAACGCTTTCCATGAGCAAGGTGCACAGGGAGACATTTTAAGCAGCACGCACCTCTATACCAGATCATCTTGACAACAAAAATTCCTTCGCGGCAAGTCAGCGAAGGAATTTTTATTTCTGTACATGTGATGCATTTTCGAAAATGTCCATAATCCTTCGACTATGGTGCAATTGTTTGGAGTGATGCATACGGGATGGGGGTATATACCGGGAATTCTTTACAATAAGGTTAGGCTTTTTGATACTGTCCAAAAGATTTTGCATAACGCTGCAGTGGTATCAGACGCCATATCCCGCCATACGCCATAAGATAAGACATAATTCCCTGCAGAATCTATGAATATGCTGCTCTCGGTTACTTTTGTGGAGTGTAAACGGCCTTTGTGGCTGAGACATTGATAGAAAAAGTAACTGATATCAGTTATACCCCTCTGTTGAAGTCTTTTGACAATGATACGGTTATGTGAGAATGTGCAGATGTGCCCAAAAAGCGTAACGTTATCGTAACAGGATGTCTTTTCGTGATATTTTCGCTTCGTGTCCTTACGAGAGGATCCTGTTGTGAAAATCGTCGTAAGACCGTAGGTGTCATATGGTTTTTTAGGAAAATATAAAAAAATTTCCACAACCCTCTTGACTTGGAGAATACTCCAGGTAGTAAAGTATATTCAGAACAGGGACTGCAGGGAAAACTGATGAAACAAGAGGAGACGAAAATGAAGGCAAAAGTATATTTTACAAAAGAAATTACACCGGAGAAGGTGCTGGATCTTTACAAAGCCGTCGGCAAAGAGCTACCTGGCAAGGCTGCCGTCAAAGTCCATTCAGGCGAAGCAGGCAACCAGAACTTTCTGAAACCGGAATTCTGGAAGCCGGTCATCGACCATGTGAAGGGCACCGTGGTGGAATGCAATACAGCTTATGATGGTGAGCGGGACACCACCGAAAAACACCTGAAGCTGATGGAAAATCACGGTTGGAACCAGCATTTTGACGTGGATCTTCTGGACGCGGAAGGACCTGACCTGGAGCTTGCCATTGCGGGTGGAAAGGTGATTCAAAAGAACTACGTCGGGAAGAACCTGGCAGATTACGATTCTATGTTGGTGCTGTCTCACTTCAAAGGACATCCCATGGGCGGATATGGAGGCGCCATCAAGCAGCTTTCTATCGGCATCGGGTCGTCCTACGGCAAAGCCTATATCCACGGAGCTGGTAAGCCGGAGGATATCTGGACGGCTGATCACGACCTCTTTCTGGAGTCCATGGCAGATGCGGCAAAATCTGTCATAGAGTATTTTGACGGCAACATCGTCTATATCAATGTGATGAAGAACATGTCTGTCGACTGCGATTGCTGTGCCGTGGCGGAAGACCCGTGCATGAAGGATATCGGCATTCTGGCATCAACAGATCCCATCGCCATCGACCAGGCCTGCATCGACTTGGTCTATGCGTCAGAAGATCCGGGCAGAGACCATCTGCTGGAGCGGATCGAATCACGCAACGGCGTGCACACCATTGAAGCGGCGGCAGCGCTGGGATATGGAACGAGAGAATACGAACTGATAACAGTGGAGTAAGAAGATAGGAGGTGGATGTGATGACCATAGCAGAGGTGAGCAGAAAGATGGATATCTCCGCAGATACGCTGAGATACTATGAACGGATCGGGTTGATTCCGCCTGTAAAGAGATCAAAGAGCGGGATCAGGGACTACAGCGAAAAGGATCTGGGCTGGATCAGCTTTGCAAAATGCATGCGAGGCGCAGGGATTTCCATCGAAGCGCTGATCGAATATGTCGCCCTGTTCCAGCAGGGGGACGACACGATCACCACCAGAAAGCAGATCCTCATAGACCAGAGAGATGAGCTGGAGAAAAAGATTGAAGAAATGCAGGGGACGCTTACATATCTCAATACGAAGCTGGAGCATTACGAAGACATGATGGTGCCAAAAGAAAGGAAACTGGCAGAGGAATAGTAAGAGAATTGAAAAGACGGAGAGAATGGATGGGTTTCATCTTTCTCTCCGTCCTTTTTATTTAGATGGTCTTTAACTCGTAGACGTCTGTTCGTCTCGCAGAAAGCAAAGGCAGCTCCTGGCGGGTTTTGTCCGCATCGGTCAGATCGATTTCTGTGACGAGAGAGCCAGGCGTTTCGTCCATTTCTGCCAGCACGCCGCCCCACGGAGACACGAGGAGGGAGTGGCCCCAGGCCACATAAGAAAACTCCGTATCACGCGCCGGCGATGTTCCCGCCACAAAGCACTGGTTGTTCAGGGCCTGGCTGCGGAACATGATTTCCCAGTGGGCGGGACCTGTGGTCATATTGAAGGCAGCCGGTACCAGAATCAGCTTTGCCCCAGCAAGAGCCATCAGCCTTCCCAGTTCAGGGAAACGGAAGTCGAAACAGATGCAGAGGCCGATTTTGCCGAACTCTGTATCGAAGACAGTAACCTGACTGCCGGCAGTCAGTGTATCGGACTCCTTGAAGGATTGTCCTCCTTTGACGTCGATATCAAAGAGATGCATCTTCCTGTGCTTTGCAATCTGGCGGCCGCTGCGGTCGAAGACATAGGCGGTGTTGTAAATGTGCCCATCTTCTAATTCTGGTACGGAGCCGGCCGAAAGATATACACCGTACTCGGCAGCAAGAGCGCTGAGTTTCTGCCATGTGTGACCGCCTTCTTCCTCCGCGAAGAGGGGGAAGTTCTCAGTGACGTAAGGACAGTTGAACATTTCCCCAATGGTGATCAGGTCAGGGTTCTCCGGCATGACCGCTGCTATGGATGTCTCAAGCTGTGCCATGTTAGCAGTTTTATCGGCAAAGACGTGAGTCTGCAGTTGTGCGATTTTCATTGCTCAGACACCTCTTTTGCTCGTTCCTGGTAATCCTTGTAGGCGTTCAGCGCATAGACCATGTCGTATTGCAGGTGGTAGCGCATGATTTCCGATGCGCGGTCAAAGTCGTGCTCCTGTACAGCCTTATAGATTTCCATATGGCCCTCGTTGATCTTCTCCACGTTGGGTTTCTGGTAGTACATACAGGAAAGCACTTCAACCTTGGCGCGAATCCTGGTGGCGGCTTCGTTCAGATAGTGATTCTGTGCATGGCGGTAAAATGCCACGTGGAATTCCTCGGAATATTCTTTCCACTCTGTAATGTTTCCCTCTTCCAGCAGTTTGTTGCCCTTTTTGATGATCTCACCCAGTTCGATGAGCAAAGGGGCCTGCGTAAAGGAATTTTTGCAAAACTGTATTGCAAGAGCATCTAATTCTCCGATAAACTGGAAGATTTCGCGGATATCTGTTTCGGTGAACTCGGTTACGGTGACGCCGCAGTTGGAGTAATAGGTAACGAGACCGTTTTCTGAGAGCCTGGTCAGAGCCTCCCGAATCGGCGTGTGGCTGACATTGAATCGGTCCTTGAGGACCTTTAAGGTCAATTTTTGACCACATACCAACCTCTGATCCGTGATATCATGATAGAGTTCATCATAAATCTGCTCAGATAGTGTGATTTTGTTTGACATAATTATTTCTCTCCTAAACCAATAGACTACTTCCATTCTATCAAAGTTTTCTTAAAAATCAATATCTTCGAGTAAAAAATACAAATATTTTGCAAAATAGCATAGAATGTTCCAAAATATTGCGTAAAGATGCGGGAAAACAGCTATTTTAATCGGTCAGGATTCAAACCTTCCAGCTCAGGGAGAACGAAAAGGCCGTCTTTGCGCACCAGCTTGCCGTCAAACCAGATTTCTCCGCCGCCGTACTCTGGACGCTGAATTAAGACAAGGTCCCAGTGAAGAGCCGATTTGTTGCCGTTGAAGGCGTCATCGTAGGCCATGCCCGGTGTCAGGTGGAGACTGCCGGCGATTTTTTCATCAAAGAGAGTGTCTTTCATCGGCTCCAGGATATGGGGGTGTACGCCCAGGGCAAATTCACCGAAATAGCGGGCACCCTCATCCGTATCGAGAAGGTTGTTGATGCGTTTCGAATCGTTAGCAGAGGCTTCTACAATTTTCCCATTTTTTACTTCGAATCGTACATTTTCGTAAGTGAAACCCTGCTCATTGGAAGGCGTGTTATAGGTAATGCAGCCACTCATGGAATCCTTTACCGGGGCGGTGTAGACTTCTCCGTCAGGGATGTTCATTCTGCCGTCGCACTTGATGGCGCCGATACCTTTGATGGAGAAGGTGAGATCTGTTCCAGGCCCCAGGATCTGGACCTGGTCCGTCCGGTTCATCAGTTCCACCAGAGGGTCCATAGCACTGCTCATCTTCCCATAGTCGATGGTGGAGACGTCATAATAGAAGTCTCTGAAGGCGTCTTCACTCATACCGGCAAGCTGTGCCATGGAGGCATTGGGGTATTTGAGCACTGCCCACTTGGTATGGTCGATCAAGTAGCTGCTGGCGCGGCGCATGGTCCGCTGATAGAGATTCATCTGTTCCGTGGGAACGTCGGAAAGCTCAGAAATGTTGTCAAAGGCGCGGATGCCGATGTAAGCGTCCATACCTCGGTTTTGCTGCAATGTGTATTCCGCCTGATATTCCAGCTGTTCTTCGCTGCAGTGCATAGCCAGTTCCCTGATGACCCTAGAGTCCCTGATAGACACATAAGGCCAGCCGCCGGCCGCATAAGTATCCCGGATCAAAGCTTTGACCAGGGGTAGGCAGCAGACGCCCTCATATTCGATCAAAACCTTTTCACCCGGTTTGATCTCGGTGCTGTAGCTGATGAGAAGATTGGATAGTTTTGTATCTCTGATATCCATTCCATGCTCCTTTCTTTTTCACCTGTAGATATGCGAAAACCCCTGAGCCAGGGGTTTCGCGTGGATAGATTTTATGATTTTATTTCGGGACTTACCATGAGAAGTCGTAGATATAGTAAACACCTTCTACTGGCAGATGATGAATCTTTAAACCAGCGTTGCGCGCATAGAGCATAGTAGGGTTGTAGAGAACCGCATAAACGGCTTCGTCCTGTACTTTCTGGAAGATTTCATCGTAGACCTTAGCGCGGTCTTCTTCTTTGATCGTGGTAACCGCTTTCTCGAAGAGCTGGTCGATTTCAGGGTTGCTGTAACGGGCGTTGTTTGCCTGTCCTACGTACTGGGTGCAAAGTGCCATGGCAACCTGCTGGGTGTCACCTTCCAATGACATCTGCAGTGCAGTGATGCCGAAGTCTCCCTGTCTCAGCTTGTTGAGATAAGCGTTGAACTCGAGGACGGTGATCTTACAGGTGAGACCGACTTTCTTCAGATTAGCCTCTACCACCTCTGCCAAAGTCTTGTACTGTTCCGCAACGAACATTTCGCCCAGGTCATAGGTGCCTTTGATACCGGCTTCTTTTAGCAGTGCTTTTGCCTTATCTAAATCATATGTATAGGATTTCTGATCTTCTGACCAGCCCAGTCTGTCCGGAGTCAGCAGGTTGGAGTTCTCTGTAGCGTAACCTTCCTGCACGCTCTTGATGATGCCCTGACGGTCGATGGCGTAGTTGATTGCCTGACGGAATTTCACGTTGTTGTAAGGTGCTTTTTCCGTATTCATGGCCACAAAACCGAAAGTCGTCTCTGTCGCTTCTTCTATTTCTACGGTATCGACGTCTTTCAAAGTGGTGACTACGGATGGATCTACTTCTGCAAAGTCCACTTCACCTGTCTGGATGCCAACGCCCATGGAAGCCACGTCGGAGATGATCTTAAAGGTTACGTTTTTAATTGCAGGAGCGCCTCTGTAATACTCTTCATAGGCTTCCAGCTCCGCCTTGTCGCCGTCTTTGTGGCTGACCCATTTGTAAGGTCCGCAGCCCACAGGCTCCTGTGCGAACTTATCTTTGCCGGCTTTTTCGAAATAAGCTTTGCTGGCGATGAACATCTGATCCATGCTGTCCAGGAATGGGGCATAGACGCTCTTGGTGTAAACTTTGATCGTCGTATCGTCGACGATATCGTAGTGGTCAAAGCCTTCTACAACGGCACCCTGGTATTCAGACTTTGCATAGAGGTCGAGGGTGAAACCGATGTCCTCAGCAGTCAGCTTGCTTCCATCGTGGAAGGTGACGTCGTCACGGAGATGGAAGGTATAGCATTTTCCGTCTTTGCTGACTTCCCACTTTTCGGCTACGCGCGGTTCCAGCTTGGTCTGGTCTTCATAGTTCTTTCTGAGCAAAGTGTCGTAGATCTGGCTGTTCATGCGCTGTTCTACTGTGGTGCTCCAGTTACATGGATGAAGGGTCGCATAGTCGTTGTCTACTGCTACGACCAGTGAAGTCTTGCCTTCCGTGTCGCCACCGCCACCGCCGCAGCTTGCAAATAAACTTATAACCAGGGTCAGGGACAGAAGAAGCACTGCCGCCTTTGAGATTTTCTTTTTCATTGTTTTTCTCCTATTCTTCAAAATGAAAGATTCGTTTTGTATATTTGTCAGCAAGTTCAATGGCGCCTCGCACGTCTTCCTTGCTGATGATGGAACTCTGACTGTGCGGAAAGCGATCCACGATGGAAATGCCGCACACCTTGACGCCGCAGCCGGATAGATTGATACTGCTGGCATCGGTGCCGCCCCGGTCCATGACGTCTCTCTGATATTTGATGTGATTTTCTTCGCAGCAGGCCAGCATTTCGTCTACCAGGTATTCGTCCAGCATGGCTGACGGATCGCCCAATTTGACGCCGACACCTTCTCCAACAGCGTTGCTGCCCTCCAGATCGGAAGGGTAGAAGTGGTCTGGAGTCACGTCGACAGAGATGCCGATGTCAGGCTTGATCCTCTCGCTGGCGACGGCGGCGCCGCGGCAGCCAATTTCTTCCTGTACAGAGAACACGTAGTAAACGTCATTGGGGCCGTCTCCTTTGTTTTTCTTCAGGGCTTCGATTAAAACGTAACAGCCCACTCTGTTGTCAAAGGACTTTGCTGTGATCTTCTCGTTTTTCAGCTCGTAGTAATTGCCGATGAAGCCGCAGTAATCGCCGACCTTTACATACTTTTCCGCATCTTCTTTCGTGGTGCAGCCGATGTCGATGTACAGCTTTCCGGCGCTGTTCTTCGCTTCCTCGATGGGTCCCTGGCAGCCGACGACGCCGATGGTGCCGTTCTGGAAGATGACCTTGTCGTTGTAGATGGCACTGGTCCAGATGAAGCCCACGTTGCAGACGCGGATTCTGCCGTCTGATTCTACTTTTGTGACCTGAAAGCCGATTTCATCCATATGGGCGGACAACATGATCTTTTTCTTATCCTGTGAGTCTGCACCCTTCTTCAAAGCGATCAGATTTCCGACGGGGTCCGTGAAGATCTCATCCGCCAATCCTTCGATTTCTCTTTTGATAATCGCTCTGATTGATTTCTCGCGGCCTGCGATACCCCAGGCCTGGGTCAGCTCCTTTAATAATTCCATTTATTTACCTCCATTCAGCAGACTTTCCTTGGTTACCCAGCGGGTCTGGTTCATCAGCGGGTGGTGCAGCTTGATGGCGTCCGTCGGACATTCCATGACACAGCATCCGCAGTACCAGCACTCGTCAGGGTAGACGACAAGGGGATGTGTCCCTTTTTCTTCTCCAGGAATCATCAGATCCATCTGGCAGGCTTCCAGGCATCGATTACAGCCGATGCACTTCTGGCTGTCGAAGGTGAGCGGTACGGAGGCAGGTGTCTGCCTGATTTCAAAGTTTTTTGTCTCTGCCATTACACTTCAGCTCCTTTCCCCAGTTCTGCGATGTAATCCTGGTTGTATATCTCATAATTTTCCTTGATTTTGCCGGCATAGTCAAGGGGTACTTCTCTTGTGATGACCTTTTCACCGTCCTGTCTGACGACGATAAATGGAGCCATTTCTTTGCCGTCATCGTCAGAACGGTAGAACTCCAGCTTCTCGCAGGACTGATGGCGTGCCAGGCAGGAATGCAGGATGATCTGTGATACGGTGAGAATGTCGAAGACTTCCAGCAGCCTTACCAGCTCATGTGGGTTGGCGGCATAAGTATTCGGTACGATTTCTCTTTCATACCGTTCAAGGAGTTCTACACCTGACTGAAGCAGCTCATCTCGCTTGATTTCGCCGCAGTAGTTCTGCATCGCTTTGGCAATGGCTTCATTGAGTTCTTTCCAGCTGGTACCCTGCACCGGATCGCCTGACAGCGGAGCGTAGACTCTTTCCATCTCCCGGTCGACCTGCGGCTGGTGGGGTGGGATCAAAACCGGTTCCTTGGCAGCGTAATCTGCTGCCTTTCGTCCTGCATAGTAGCCTGTGGCGGCAGCGTGCCCGAAACAGTTGGAGGCATAGAGGGAGTCGCCGCCGACAAAGAGGCCTTCTATATTTGTCATCAGGTTCCAGTCGTTCATGAATCCGCCGGGGAGGCCGAAGAGCTGTCTCTCCTGAGGGAGAAACTCTGCCGAGGTCCAGCCCACGCCGTAACACTGCAGTACGTGTTTTTCCGGGTCAAAGCCGGCTTCCGTAAAGTTCTTATAGACTGGGACGTTGGTCTTGCCTTCCTGACCGACCATCATGCCCCAGATGACTTTCCGCTCCATCTCCGGCATCAGAGAGAGATCCGCATAGAACGGAAGCTTGTAGCCCATATCCTTTAATTTGTCATAAGGAAGGGTTTCCGGACCTTCATATTCGTATTTCGCCTGCTCGATGTTGCCGCCCTTCATAAAATAGTGCTGGCCGTCGGCTGGCATGAAGCGAGACTTGACATCCTTTAAGATATTGCCGTCCCGGTCAGCATAAGGAATTTCCTTTCCCTCTGCGTCAACCAGGGAGGCGGGGAACCAGGTGTTGTGGTTATTGCCGGCGCTGTATGGAGGGAAGGATCTGCCTGCAGAGGAGAACTCGGCTCTGACGGATTTTTCCATCATATTGAACTCAGCTCCGGCTCTCCAGCCCATGGCGTGACCGTCTCCGATGGTAGTCATCGGCCTGAATTCACAGAGACCCGGATGTGCCGAAGAGAAGAGCCAGATTCTCGCCGGTCTCGACATGGTGATGATGCTGGACTTGCCCGAGAACACGTAAAATTCTCCAGTCCTGGTATGGATGCCAGTAGCGCCGATGCATTTTGCACCGTTTTTGCCGCCTTCCGTCAGAAGGGAAGTGACCATGCAGCGATCGACGATCTTGACACCTAATCGCTTCAGCTCTTTTTCCATCGCTGGTTTGAAGGTAGTTCCCCAGATACGGATGGTGAATTTGTTCTTATAATCGTAGGCAAACATCAGCTTTGTCTTCTCGTCGCGGAAATCCGCACCCTTGAACTCATCTTCTGTATCACGGATCTTGCCGCCCATCTTTTCGATATCCAGAAGGCGGTCCCAACCTTCTCTGCATTCTATGTAATGAGAAATGGCGTTGTTGTAGCCGTCATTATCATCCAGCATGGCGTCTACCAGGTCTTCCGGCGTAACACCGGAACACGGGTTGGTTGCGGCGGATTCCCAGTGGTCGCAGCCGGAGCCGCCTGCGCCGCTTCGTTTTGTCGCCCCTTTCTCTACGAGAATGACACTCTGGCCCTTTCTTGCAGCGGCGATCGCTGCCATGCAGCCGGCGATGCCGCCGCCCAGTACCAGTACGTCGGCTTCCATATGGGTGGTCTTGCCGATATCTGATTGATAGGGCCACGAATTATTATTAGCCATAGCGTTCCTCCTTTTATTTTGATAAAATTGCATTTGATTTTGCAAAATTATTACCTTGTTGATGATATATTATCAAATAATAGAAAATTTTGCAATATATTTTTACAGAAAATTTTGCAAAATTCTTGACTTATTTTACAAAATGCGGTAAAGTTATGACAACAAAACGGTATTTTAGAAAAAAACGGAGGAATGATTATGTATAAGTACGTGATAAAAAGGCTATTATTCACCATCCCCGTTCTGTTTGGAGCAATCTTCCTCGTATTCACCATCATGAATATGACTCCAGGAGATCCGGCGACGCTGATTCTGGGAATCACTGCCAAACAAGCAGATATCGATGCGCTGAACCACCAGCTGGGTGTAGACCAGCCCTTCTTTGTACAATTTTTCAATTATATAAAGGATATGGTCACACAGTTTGACTTCGGTACATCTTATCGTACGGGCAAACCGGTATTTGATGAGATTCTTTCCAGGTTCCCGACGACCTTCTGGCTGGCGCTTTTGTCGATGATCATCAGTTCCATCGTAGGCATCGTCCTGGGCATCGTATCGGCGGTCAAGCAGTATTCTGTACTGGACAATACGTTTACGACCCTTGCTATGCTGCTCTCAGCAATTCCGGGCTTCTGGTTGGGACTGATGCTGATGCTGCTGTTTGCCCTGCAGTTGAGAATATTGCCGTCCAGCGGTATCGATACCTGGGCCGGTTATGTGCTTCCTGTCATCACCTTATCCTTAGGTGGAGCGGCCAGCCAGATGAGATTGACCAGGTCCACCATGCTGGAAACCATTCGGTCGGATTACATAAGGACAGCCAGATCCAAAGGCGCCCCGGAAAACGTGGTCATCTGGAAACATGCGTTAAAGAACGCTTTGCTTCCTGTCATCACTTCCATGGGTATGAACTTCGGAGCCGGCCTGGGCGGTGCTGTCATCATTGAGACGGTATTCGGTATGCCTGGACTGGGCATGCTGATCGTCAACTCCATCAGACAAAAGGACACGCCGACAGTCATGGCGGCGACGCTGTTCCTGGCATTCCTGTTCTGTCTGGTTATGCTCGTAGTTGACATCTTGTACGCTTATATTGATCCGAGGATCAAAGCGAAGTATCAGAATTAGGGAATGGGGTGTAGAAATGAGCGAAGTAAAATTGAAACCGGCAAAATCAAAGAAAAACAATCAGATGAAAGAAATATGGCGCAGGTTCAGAAAGAGCAAGACAGCCATGTTGGGACTGATTCTTCTGGCATTCGTAATATTGATCGCAATCTTTGCGGATTTGATCGTACCTTATTCAGAGGCTGTCACGCAGAGTTCTATGAGACTGCAGGGACCTAGTGCGGACCACTGGTTCGGTACAGATAACTTGGGCAGAGACGTCTTTGCCCGTGTCGTCCACGGTTCCCGTTATTCCCTGTGGATCGGCGTATCGACCAGCGTGCTGTCACTGATTATAGGCGGACTCCTCGGAGCAGCCGCAGGTTACTACGGCAAGGCCATTGACAACGTCATCATGCGTCTGACCGACGTGGTGATGACCGTGCCTCCTATCTTATTGTCCCTTGCCGTAGTTGCCGCCCTGGGCGCCAACCTGCGAAATCTGCTGATTGCAATTACCATTTCCTGCGTACCCAGCATGGTCAGAATGGTGCGCTCCGTGGTACTGACCGTTGTCGACCAGGATTACATAGAAGCGGCTAAATCCTATGGTTCTTCCGATATCAGGGTTATTCTGAAATATGTCATCCCCAATGCCCTGGGACCGATCATCGTAACGACCACCATGAACGTTGCCGCAATGATTCTTTCTGCGGCAGGGCTTTCCTTCCTCGGCATGGGCGTGCAGCCGCCATCACCAGAGTGGGGCGCACTGCTTTCCGATGCAAGACAGTTCATGTTCAGCGCGCCGTATCTGCTGTACTTCCCAGGCGTCTTCATCGTCATTGCGGCTCTCAGTTTCAATCTGGCCGGCGACGGTCTGAGAGATGCACTGGATCCGAAATTGAAGAATTAAAAGAAAGGATATACAAATGAAAGAAACTTTCTTAAAGGTAAAAGACCTAGAAGTCATATATAAGACAGATCTGGAAACAGTATATGCTGTCAACAAAATTTCTTTTGATCTGCATAAAGGAGAAACGCTGGGATTGGTGGGAGAAACAGGCGCTGGCAAAACCACCACGGCCCTTTCCATCCTGCGGCTTCTGCCTGAAAGAACGGCACAGATTACAGGCGGGGAAATCGAGTTCGAAGGCCGCAGCCTTCTGGAAATACCGGAAAAAGAAATGCAGCGGATCCGCGGGGAAAAGATCTCCATGATCTTCCAGGATCCGATGACGGCACTGAATCCTGTTTTGACCATTGGAGAACAGATTGCAGAGTCTTTGATTCTCCACGACGATCAAGGCAGGGAAAAGAGCGTGATCGAGGCTCGTGTAGAAGAAGTATTGGAAATGGTAGGCATCCCGGCTTCCCGGAAAAAGGATTATCCCCATCAGTTTTCCGGCGGCATGAAGCAGCGTGTGGTCATCGCCATCGCCCTGGCCTGCAACCCGATGCTGCTCATCGCAGATGAACCGACCACGGCGCTGGATGTGACCATCCAGGCACAGGTGCTGGCTATGATGACAGAGCTGAAAGAGAAGTTAGAAACGGCCATGATCATGATCACCCACGACCTGGGTATTGTAGCGCAGACCTGTGATAAAGTCGCTGTCATGTATGCAGGAGAAATCATCGAATACGGCAGCGTGGAAGACTTGTTCACCGGCGAGAACCATCATCCATATACCGAAGGACTTTTCGGTTCCATCCCTAATTTAGAATTAGAAGAAGACCGGCTGCATCCTATCGAAGGGATGATGCCGGACCCTACCGACTTGCCGTCTGGCTGTGCTTTTTCACCGAGATGTCCAAAATGTATGGAGAAATGTAAACAGATACATCCCGATCAGTATGGAGAGGGACATAAAATCAGATGCCTTCTGTATGAAGGAAAGCAGCAGGAGGTGAAATAGATGAGTCAGCCATTAATAGAACTACAAAATCTGACGAAGTATTTTGACGTCGGTAAAGATGCGAAATTACATGCGGTAGACGGGGTCAGCCTGACCATCAATCAGGGTGAGACCCTGGGTGTGGTCGGAGAGTCCGGCTGCGGAAAGTCCACACTGGGAAGAACCGTTCTCAAGCTTCACGAGCCGACATCCGGAAAAATTTTCTTTGAAGGTAAAGATATCACAGGCTACAAAAAGAAACAGGTACATACCATCCGCCAGGATATGCAGATGATCTTCCAGGATCCTTACTCCAGCCTTAACCCGAGAATGAGCGTGCAGGATCTGATTGCAGAACCGCTTCTCATTAACAAGGTCTGCCAGAACAAGACGGAAGTCTTTGATAAAGTAGCCGAACTGATGGAAACCGTAGGTCTGGCAGAACGTCTCTCCAGCGCTTATCCCCACGAACTGGACGGCGGAAGAAGACAGAGAATTGGCGTGGCAAGAGCCCTGGCGCTGAATCCGAAGTTTATCGTCTGTGATGAGCCGGTATCGGCCCTGGACGTGTCCATTCAGGCACAGATTCTCAATCTTTTGATGGATCTGCAGGACGAGCGAAATCTGACCTATATGTTTATCACCCACGATCTCAGCGTCGTCAGACATATATCCGATCAGATTGCGGTCATGTACCTGGGGAAATGCGTGGAACTTTGCTCTTCAAAAGAATTGTTCAAGAATCCGCTCCATCCGTACACCAAAGCGCTGCTGTCGGCCATTCCAGTACCGAGTATAGAGATGCGCGGTAAGAAACCGCATATCATCAAAGGCGAGGTCACGAGTCCGGTCAATCCGAAACCGGGATGCAGATTTGCCGCCAGATGTCCTCTGGCAAGCGATGAATGCAGAGGATGCGATATCCCATTTGAAGAAATAGAGCCGGGACATTTTGTCTCCTGCTGTAAGGTGAAAAAATAGGGAAAATTTACAATGAATTATAATCAGTTCTATCGGAGAAAAGATAAGTATAAGAGGAAAATCACCCAGTCAGAGAAAAAGAATGCCCAGAGACTGGGTATTTCCTTTGGAAAAAGTATTTTAGCGGGAATGGCATTTGGACTGGCGGCACTGGTCCTATATAAGCTGTTCATGTAAAGGTGGTAAAATGGAGTTAAACAAGACAATACAGAATTTTAAAGAACAGCAGAAGAAGATGCATGCGTTCGATCATGTGATGAATCTGCTGACTTATGATGCAGCAACGGGCATGCCGCCCGGCGCATCAGATACCCTCAGCGATACGCTGGCTGTGATGAGCGGCGAATCCTACAGGCTGACGGTGAGCGAAGAGTACAAAGCCATGCTGAAAGTCCTCAACGAACACAAAGAAGAACTGGATTTTCAGACCCGCAGGGAAGCGGAGGAGTTATTAGAGGAACAGGAAAAGCTGGCAAAGGTTCCGGAAGAAGAGGTGGTCGCAGCGGCGAAAGCACAGAACGAAGCCAACCATTATTGGGAAATTGCCAAGAATAAAAACGACTACGAACTCTTCAAGCCTTATCTCGCAAAGCTCATAGAGATTCAGAAACGTTATGCCGGTTATATCAATCCTGACGGGGACGTCTACGATACACTGCTCAACGAATTTGAAAAGGGCATGACGCAGAAACAGATGGACCCCTTCTTTGACGACATCAAAGAAAAACTGGTTCCGCTGATCGCAGCGGTACAGAAGTCTTCTGACAAGCCGGACACATCTTTTCTCTCGGGGACCTTTCCCATCGAGAAACAAAAGGAACTGTCCGCTTACGTGATGGACCTCATGGGTATCGACAAGGAACGCTGCATCCTGCGGGAGACGGAACATCCTTTTACGACGGAGTTTTCCAAAAACGATGTCCGCATCACCACGAAGTACAAGGAAGATGATCTGACCAGCAACCTCTACAGTGTGATACACGAGAGCGGTCACGCCATGTACGAACTATGCGTATCCGACGATTTGCTGCACTCGGCGCTGGGTCACGGAGCCACTACGGCCATTCACGAATCCCAGTCCAGGCTTTGGGAGAACTATATCGGCAGAAGCAAGGCTTTTTGCCAGCTGATCTTCCCGAAGGTGAAAGAGCTGTTCCCAGAGCAAATGGAGGGTGTAATAGCTGAGGACTTTTACCGTGCAGTCAATGTGGCTCGCCCCAGCCTGATCAGGACGGAGGCAGACGAATTGACCTATTCTCTCCATGTCCTGATTCGCTATGAGATGGAGAAAAAGATTTTTAACGAGGGTCTTTCCGTGGATGATCTGCCGGCAGAGTGGAACAGGCTGTACAAGGAATACCTGGGAGTGGATGTGCCCGATGATACCCAAGGTATTTTGCAGGACGCACATTGGGCAGGAGGCGCTTTCGGTTACTTCCCGAGTTATGCCCTGGGTACCGCTTACTCTGCACAGATCATGAAATATCTGAAAGAAGTCGTCGATTTGGAGAAATGCTGTTTTGAGGGAGACTTTGCGCCTGTAAGAGAGTGGCTGACAGATCGGATCTATAAGCACGGTATGCTGCTGACGGCAGAAGAATTGATAGAAAACCCCTGCCATGAAAAGTTCGATCCCAATTATTATACAAAGTATCTGACGGATAAATTTACGAGGTTATATAGATTATGATTGAAGAGCTGAAAAAACTGGTTTCCATCGAAAGCGTGGCGAGACCGGGAGAGGGAGGCCT